>Ga0209064_1001344_pt1 | contig 39610 bp, 31 predicted proteins | sample Inofromicrocosms_FD_187498 | JGI IMG/M metagenome (GOLD analysis project Ga0209064, IMG submission 187498) | Mouse cecum microbial communities from Vienna, Austria - Inoculum for glucosamine and mucus D2O microcosms (SPAdes) (version 2) | ecosystem: Host-associated > Mammals > Digestive system >... | reverse complement strand
GACAACTATATCAAGAAAGTGGGAAAGAAATTGAACCTCAGACCGAGAAAGAAACTAAATTTCTCAACCCCGAAAGAAGAATTCTTCAAACAAATCATTAATTTTGCACTTGCCAGTTGAAACTACCGACGGATAAGAATTATCGAATCTCATAAAAGTTTAGATGACTTCATTGCGTGATTGGCAGCAACAAAATGGAGAGAAATGAAAAAAGAAATGGTTATTGTCAACTTGGACAATAACCATTTCCTTATTGGTTGTATGCAGTGATTATTCTTTATCCAGAAGAATATTCATCATTTCGCATGCAGCTTTGGCTACGGATGTACCCGGACCGAAGATTGCAGCTACGCCTGCCTTGTACAGATAGTCATAGTCTTGTGCCGGTATCACACCACCTGCTATTACCATGATGTCCTCGCGTCCAAGCTTCTTCAGCTCTTCGATAAGCTGAGGTATCAGTGTCTTGTGTCCCGCTGCAAGCGAACTTGCACCGATAACATGAACATCGTTCTCCACAGCCTCGCGTGCCGCTTCTGCCGGAGTCTGGAACAACGGTCCCATGTCTACGTCGAAACCGCAGTCAGCATATCCGGTTGCCACAACCTTTGCACCACGGTCGTGTCCGTCCTGACCCATTTTTGCCACGAAAATACGCGGGCGGCGACCTTCTTTCCTTGCAAACTCTTCTGTCAACTCACACGCTTTGTCAAAGTCGTTGTCGTTTTTACTTTCTGATGAATACACGCCTGAAATAGTTCTTATTATTGCTTTATAACGTCCTACGACCTCTTCGCAGGCATCGCTTATCTCTCCTAATGTACAGCGCAGCTTGGCACACTCCACGGCATGAGCCAACAAGTTGCCTTCGCCTGTACGTACACACTCCGTAAGTTCGGCAAGAGCTTTCTTGCAAGCGTCCTCATCGCGTGATGCGCGCAGCTTGTCGAGGCTTTCTTCCTGCTGGTTTCTTACGGCGGTGTTGTCGACTTCAAGAATGTCTATCGGGTCTTCGTGGTCAAGACGATACTTATTTGTACCCACGATTGTCTGCACACCGCTGTCGATACGCGCCTGTGTGCGTGCCGCAGCCTCTTCGATACGCATTTTGGGCAGTCCGGTCTCTATGGCTTTTGCCATACCTCCCAGCTTCTCAATCTCCTGTATGTGCTCCCATGCCTTGTGTACAAGCTCGTTGGTAAGCGACTCTACATAGTATGAACCCGCCCACGGGTCTATCTGCTTGCATACCTTTGTCTCGTTTTGTATGTAGATCTGCGTGTTGCGCGCAATACGTGCGGAGAAGTCGGTAGGCAGTGCTATCGCCTCGTCGAGCGCATTGGTGTGCAGTGACTGCGTGTGACCGAGCACGGCAGCCATAGCTTCTATACATGTACGACCCACGTTGTTGAACGGATCCTGCTCCGTAAGCGACCATCCCGATGTCTGTGAGTGTGTGCGGAGTGCCATAGACTTGGGGTTCTTTGCACCGAAACTCTTCACGATCTTAGCCCACAGCAGACGACCGGCACGCATCTTTGCAATCTCCATGAAGTGGTTCATGCCGATAGCCCAAAAGAACGACAGGCGCGGAGCAAACGCATCGATGTCTATTCCGGCGTTCACACCGGCACGGAGATAGTCCATACCGTCTGCAAGGGTGTATGCCAACTCGATGTCTGCCGTGGCACCGGCTTCCTGCATGTGGTATCCGGATATGGAGATAGAGTTGAACTTGGGCATGTTCTGCGATGTGTACTCAAAGATGTCCGCAATGATTTTCATCGAGAATGCAGGCGGATATATATAGGTGTTGCGCACCATGAACTCCTTGAGGATGTCGTTCTGGATTGTTCCTGCCATTTCTTCGAGCTTGGCTCCCTGCTCCAGACCTGCCACAATGTAGAATGCAAGTATCGGAAGCACGGCACCGTTCATTGTCATGGATACGGACATCTTGTTGAGAGGTATGCCGTCGAACAGCACTTTCATGTTTTCGATAGAGCAGATTGATACTCCCGCCTTGCCCACATCGCCTACAACACGCTCGTTATCAGGGTCGTAACCACGGTGTGTGGGGAGGTCGAACGCAACGGAAAGTCCTTTCTGTCCCGATGCGAGGTTGCGGCGGTAGAATGCGTTGCTCTCTTCGGCGGTTGAGAAACCGGCGTACTGACGTATGGTCCACGGGCGGAACGGATACATCATGCTGTACGGACCGCGCAGAAATGGAGGGATACCTGCCGAAAAGTCCAGGTGTTCCATGCCCTCAAGGTCCTCTTTTGTATAAACGGGCTTTACCTCTATGTGCTCCGGAGTCTTCCAGTTTGCCTCGATACCGTTTTCTTTTTGCCAGTCTGTTCCGTTGACGGCGTTAATGCCGGCAAATATATCTATATCTTTAAAATTCTTTCTCATGGCTTTATTTCATTAACTTAGCGTTATACTCTTTCAGTGTTTCGAGCACATTGCATCTTACATGTACGAAGTTCTCTATGCCTGCGGCCTTAAGATCGTCCATGCAGGCGGGAGCACCTGCAACCACAAACATGGCGCGGTTGTCAAGATACTTGTATGCAGGTATTGCATATTCGGCATATTCGTCATCGCTTGAACAAAGAACAACTATGTCGGCTCCTGCCTCGAGAGCGGCGTCTACGCCTTCTTCTACAGTATTGAAACCAAGATTGTCTATAACCTTGTATCCTGCACATGCCAGGAAGTTGCAGCTGAACTGTGCACGTGCCTGACGCATGGCAAGGTTTCCTATTGTGAGCATGAACGCAACAGGCACCTTATTACTGTTCTCCACTTCTATGCGGAGGTCTTCAAAATCGGCGGCAAGGCGGGAAGCATTGATTGCCTTGAACGGCTTTTCGTGGTCTTCGTGCTTGTGTCCGCATCCGCAACCGCATGATGCCGATGTCTTTCCTTCCGATTTCTCTGTAAAGTTGGGGAACTGGTTTGTGCCAAGTATGAACTCCTTGCGGTTGGCGGCGGCGGTATGACGCTTTGCGTTTGTTTCGTTTACGCAGTCCTGTACGCTTCCTTTCTTTATAGCTTCAAGGAAACCTCCTTCTTCTTCAACGTTAAGGAATATCTTCCAACCCTCACCGGCAAGGAGAGATGTTATTTCCTCTATGTAATAGCTTCCTGCCGACGGGTCCACTACTTTGTCGAAGTGGCACTCTTCCTTAAGCAGAAGTTGCTGGTTGCGTGCTATGCGCTCCGAAAACTCGTTCGGTGTCTCGTATGCAGCGTCGAACGGAGTAACGACAATAGAGTGAACACCGGCAAGGGCGGCACTCATCGTTTCTGTTTGGGAACGTAACAGGTTCACGTAGCTGTCGAACATCGTCATGTTGTATTTGGATGTCACAGCGTTTACGCACATCTTGCAGGCACAGTCGCACTTAGGCTTATACTGCTTTACTATTTCAGCCCAAAGCATACGTGCCGAACGGAACTTGGCTATCTCCATGAAGTAATTTTCGGAAATGCCCATGTTGAATTTAATCTTCGATGCGGCAAGAGCGGGATCCGTACCTGCCTCTATCAGCATGTTGAGATATTCGTTACCCCATGCAAGTGCATATCCCAATTCCTGAACGATGTATGCTCCGGAATTGTTCAGCGAAACGGTGTTTACCGATATGCAACGGAAGTGGGGATAGTCTTTCAGCGTGTTTACTATTTCGGGTGCTATGGAGAGAAGCTCTGTCATGTCGCATCCCTTCATAATCATTTTCTCCATCGGGTCCCAATCAACAGAGCCTACTATCTTGGCTTTGTCATAACCTTTCTTGTCAAAATATGCGGCTAAGATCTGTGCAAGTTCCAGTGTGTGGCGCTTGCATGTCGTGAAATTGACTTCAACGACATCGCAAAGGATGTTGTCAAGCAGCGTTTCTACGAATTCCATGCTTACCTTCTTGCCGGGAATGCTGAAACAAAGCGAGTCTATTCCCTTGTTCAGTATATCCAGTGCCTTGGCATTTGCAGCCTGTGCATCGTCTGCAACAATGTCCTGACGAATATACCATTCGTTGTTGTCCTTCTTGTTTCCGCGTACAAACGGGAACTCGCCGGGCATTGCATCGGGAGTTTTTAACTTAGACAAATCTTCCTTACGGTAAAAAGGCTGTACATTGAAGCCTTCATTGGTTCTCCATACCAGACGTTTGTTGAAATCAGCACCTTTCAAATCTACTTGAATCTTATCCAGCCACTCTTGGGTGGACGGTGCCTGAAACTCGGTAAAGAGTTTTTCTTTACAGTTTGACATAATGTTTTTATTATAATAAGTTTCTAAATATTCCGGTATATATTCGGATGTACGGCAACATTCTTTGCCTAGGAATATGCAGCCTCCGACAATCAAACGTGTCTGATTATGCCGAAGTGCTGTTCATTCCGTGCAAAGATAATTCATTTTTTTGACCTTTTATAAAAAATAAAAGGAATTTATCTTCCGGCATATAAAAATGCAAAAAGTTAATGCAATGTCTTAAAATATTTGTCCAAATGTTGTTCTTTGAGGGATATTTTGCCTAATTTTGCACCCACATATTTATAGTGGTTTGTTATTATGGAATGGCTTATAAATTTATTTGTTACAACTGATTCTATTGCTCATATCGTCTTGCTGTATGCTATAGTGATAGCTGTAGGGGTTTATTTAGGAAAAATAAAAGTGGGCGGAGTATCTCTTGGTGTTACTTTTGTACTTTTTTCCGGCATTATTGCCGGTCACATCGGTTTTACGGCTCCCGTCAATATACTTACTTTTATTCAGGATTTCGGTCTTATACTGTTTGTCTTCATGATTGGTCTGCAGGTGGGTCCCGGCTTTTTTGAAAGTTTCAGAAAAGGAGGAGTGACGCTTAACGGGCTGTCTACGGCAATGATATTTCTCAATATAGGCGTGATGTTTGCATGCTACTATATTTTCTTTGATACTTCCAATCCCAATAATCTTCCCATGATGGTAGGTACTCTGTATGGTGCCGTGACAAATACGCCGGGACTTGGCGCCGCCAACGAGGCATTGTCGTCCGTGTTCGAGGACGGTAAGGCGCCGCAGATTGCATCGGGATATGCCTGTGCCTATCCGCTCGGAGTGCTGGGTATCATCGGCGCAACCATTGCAATAAAGTATATATGCAGGATTTCCATGTCTAAAGAAGAGGCGGAACTGGAGAAAGAAGAAGCCGACAATGACTCTGTAAAGCCGCATTTCATGCACTTGAAGGTTACAAACTCTTATCTGGAGGGAAAGACATTGCTGCAGGTTCACGATTTCCTTAACCGTGACTTCGTATGTTCAAGAATATTGCATGAAGGTCATGTCAGTATACCGAATAGGAATACGGTGTTTCATATAGACGACCAGCTGTTCATTGTATGTGCGGAGGTGGATGCCGAGGCGATAATAGCGTTCATCGGTCCTACGATAGAGGTGGACTGGAAGAAGCAGGACGAGCCAATGGTAAGCAAGAGGATACTTGTTACACGCTCGTCAATGAACGGAAAGACACTTGGCAAGATGCACTTCTCGAGTGTATATGGAGTTAACGTGACCCGTGTCACACGTCAGGGCATGGAACTTTTTGCAAGTAACAGCCTTTCATTGCAGGTGGGCGACCGCATAATGGTTGTCGGTCCCGAAGATGCCGTTAACCGTGTGGCAAGCGTTATGGGCAATTCTATAAAGAGACTTGACGCTCCCAACATAGCAACAATATTTGTAGGCATAATTCTCGGCATATTGTTTGGAAGTCTTCCCATTGCAATTCCCTCAATGCCTGTGCCGTTGAAACTTGGTATTGCCGGCGGTCCGCTGATAATAGCGATACTTATAGGAAAATACGGATACAAGTTCCACCTTGTAACCTATACCACGACGAGTGCCAATATGATGTTGCGCGAGATAGGTTTGGTGCTGTTTCTCGCGAGTGTGGGTATAAAGGCGGGTGCCGGATTTGTGGAAACTGTTGTGCAGGGCGACGGTATAAAGTATGTATATACAGGTTTTCTGATTACGGTAATACCTATTCTTATAATAGGTACGTTGGCAAGGCTTAAGTACAAGTTCAATTATTTTACGATTATGGGTATGCTTGCCGGTACTTGTACCGATCCTCCCGCGCTGGCATACGCAAGTTCGGTGTGTTCAAAGGATGCTCCTGCCGTGGGCTATTCTACGGTGTATCCTCTCTGTATGTTTCTGCGCATACTCACGGCACAGTTGATAGTTCTTTTCTTTTGCGGATAAATCATTGACAGATAAACTTTATAATTATAATAATACATGAAAAAAAGCAGAATATTGCTGTGTCTGTTGTTTATGAGCAGCACTCTCATGTTCGGGCAAGGTGCCAGGAACATAAAGATAAATGAGGTGCTGACAAACAATACCGGCAATTTACAGGACGAGTTTGGAAGGCGGAATGCATGGGTGGAGTTGGCTAATACATCGTTCTCCTCGTATAATGTGCGCGGCATGTACATTACTACAGATCGCCGTGTACTTGACAAAAACCTTACGATACCGCAGCGTGTTGCCATGATGAGCATCATTCCTAACGGCGACGCAAGGACGGTAATGTCGGCACAGGATCATCTTGTCTTCTTTCTGAACAGCAATCCAGCCAATGGCACGCTGCATCTTTCTGCAAAGGCAGACCCGCAAGATGTTGTATGGATTGCGCTTTACGACGGCAATGCCATAGACATTATAGACTCAGTGAGCGTGCCCGTGATTGAAGAGAACATGTCGTATGCACGCGAAAAGGACGGTGCTTCCGTATGGAGGGTAAAGGCAAGCGATGAAGTGACGCCCGGAATAAAGAACCTTATAAAGACAGACGAGACGAAGATTGCCCGCTTGAAGCGCGAAGATCCTCACGGATTGGGCATCACCGTGCTTTCCATGGGTATCGTCTTTTCATGTCTTGCCCTGCTTTATGTCTTCTTCCGCATACTCGGATTGTTTATGGCGCATAAGCAGGCAATAAAGAAAGCCGGCAGGATACAGCCTATAAAGGCAGCAGTAAAGACCGGTGAGAAACTTGCGGAAACAGGACACAAGACAAAGGTAATATTGAAAGACGGCTTGCAGACGGCAGGTATAGACAAAGAGATATACATGGCTGTGATATCGATGGCACTCAAACAGTATGAGGATGATGTACACGATATCGAAAGTAATGTCATTACGATAAAGCCTCATCACACAAACTGGACCTTGCCGCATCCCGACGAGCCGGTTATTTCATAAATTAATCATTCGTAAAATCAAATAACTACATAACACTATGAATAAGTATCAGTATAAAGTTCAGGGCGTTGATTACGACGTTGAGATTGAAGATATAGACGGCAACGTAGCCAAAGTGAGCGTAAACGGAATACCTTTTGAGGTAGAGATAAAGCAGCCGATAAAGTCAGCACATGTTCTTCACAAGCCGAAGGTGGCGGTTCAGACACCGTCACGTGCTGCCTCTGCTCCGGTTCCGGCTCAGCCGCAGGCTCCTGTTGCCCCCGTTCCTGCCGCTGCAGGCACAAAAGTTCTGGCTCCATTGCCCGGTACAATCACCGAGATAAAGGTTAATGTCGGCGATGTTGTAAAGAACGGTGACACGGTTGTCATCCTCGAGGCAATGAAGATGCAGAACAATATCGAGGCAGAGTGTGCCGGTACAATCACGTCGGTAGTGGTGAGCAAAGGTGATACGGTGATGGAAGGTGCCGTACTTGTTACAATCGGATAATAGGCAGGACAATGGGATTTACAGATTTCATAATAAGTAACTTTAACGAGTTTCTGAGTTATACAGGTTTTGCGAATGCCGAGACAGGCAATCTTATAATGATTGTGGTAGGCATATTCTTTATATGGCTTGCCATAAAGAAAGATTTCGAGCCGCTGCTGCTTGTGCCCATCGGGCTTGGCATCATTCTCGGAAACATCCCGTTCAGAGCCGATGCCGGTCTTGAAATAGGGTTGTATGAAGACAATTCGGTGCTTAACATCTTCTATCAGGGTGTCCGTCAGGGCTGGTATCCGCCGCTTGTGTTCCTTGGTATTGGTGCCATGACCGATTTCTCCGCACTGATAAGCAATCCAAAACTCATACTTATCGGTGCCGCTGCACAGTTTGGTATCTTCGGTGCATACATGTTTGCCCTTGCACTTGGCTTTGAACCCAACCAGGCTGCAGGTATTGCCATCATCGGAGGAGCCGACGGTCCTACGGCGATATTCCTTTCGTCGAAGCTCTGTCCCAACCTTATGGGAGCCATTGCAGTGTGTGCATATTCATACATGGCGCTTGTTCCGGTTATCCAGCCGCCTCTTATGCGCCTTTTGACAACAAAGAAAGAGCGTGTGATACACATGAAGCCGGCGCGCCGTGTAAGCCAGACGGAACGAATATTGTTCCCTGTCATAGGACTGTTGCTTACCACGTTTATCGTACCTTCGGGACTTCCGTTGCTTGGAATGCTGTTTTTCGGCAATCTGTTGAAAGAGTCCGGTAAGACGACACGCCTTGCAAAAACGGCGGGAAGTGCGCTCAACGATGTTATCGTGGTGCTTCTCGGTCTTACTGTCGGTTGCTCTACGCAGGCAAGCGAGTTCCTTACGATGAAGACAATCTTTATCTTTGCAGTGGGTGCAATGGCGTTTATCATTGCATCGGCAACAGGTGTACTGTTCGTGAAGTTCATGAACTTGTTCCTTCCGGCTCACAAGAAGATAAATCCGCTGATAGGAAATGCCGGTGTCAGTGCCGTACCTATGAGTGCCCGTATATCGAACAACCTCGGACTGGAGTACGACCGTCACAACTTCCTTCTCATGCATGCCATGGGTCCGAATGTAGCCGGTGTGATCGGTTCTGCCGTTGCAGCCGGAACTCTGCTCGGCTTCTTGTCGTAAAAGAAACGATTGTTCTATGCACGGACACCCCAAAATAGCTATAATTAACCCCAACACGCTTGCCGTGCTGGGGTTAAAAAATATATTGCAGAGCATAATGCCCGTAATCGGCATAGACACGTTCGGCTCTTTTAGTGAACTTCCTTGCAGCCGCCGCGACATTTATTACCACTATTTTGTCACGACCGACATCCTTCTTGACCACCGTGCATTCTTTTTAGAGAACATGCGTAAGACCATCGTGCTTGTATCCTCATCGGATCCGCAGGCGCAGATAAGCGGTTTCCACTGTCTGTGCACCGGCATACCGGAACATGAGTTCGTCAAGTCCCTGCTTGCCCTCGAACAGAAAGCCCATGCCAACGGTCACAACCTTCCTCCCGTGCCTAAAGAGGCGGGAGGCTGCATGCTGTCTGCCCGCGAGATTGAGGTAATGTCGCTTATAGTACAGGGATATATCAACAAAGAAATCGCCGACAAGCTCAATATCGGTCTTGCCACTGTGGTTACCCACAGACGTAACATCATGGAAAAACTAAGGTTGCGCAGCGTCTCCGCACTTACGATATACGCCGTAATGCACGGATATGTGGATATAGGCAAGATTTAGTTCCCGCTTCTTTATTCTATCTATACTGCCTCAGTGCCGCCAGCAACTCGTTGTTTTCGCTTTTCGAACCCACGGTGATGCGCAGACAATTGTTGCATAACTGCACGCGTGTGCGGTTGCGGACTATTATTCCGTTGTTCACAAGATAGTCGTATATCACCTGGGCGTCTGTCATGCGGGCAAGGAAGAAGTTGGCATCGGTGGGATAGACGTGCTTGCATATCGGCAGAAGCTTGAAAGCTTCGATCATGCGTCCGCGTTCGAGCAGCAGCATCTTTACCCATTTGTCCACCTCGTATGGGTCTTTCAGCGTTTCAAGTGCCTGCTGCTGTGTAAGCAGGTTTATGTTATAAGGATATTTCACCTTGTTGAAAAGACCGATGATGTCGGCGTGTGCGAATGCCATTCCGAGCCTTATGGCGGCGCAGCCCCATGCCTTGCTGAATGTGTTAAGCACAATCATGTTGGGGTGGGAGGCAAGTCTGAGACGCATAGGACTTGCGGATGAGAAGTCGGAATAAGCCTCGTCGACGACCACAAGTCCGTCGAAGCCGTCGATGACTTTCATCATTTCCTTGCGGTCAATGCTGTTTCCGGTGGGGTTGTTGGGCGAACAAATCCATATCACCTTCGTGTTCCTGTCGCATGCGGCAAGCATCTTGTCGGCAGACATGCCGAAGTTCTCGTCAAGAAGCACGGGGCGATATTCCACATCGTTAATGTCCGCACACACCTTGTACATGCCGTATGTCGGTTCGATGGCGACAACGTTGTCCCTGCCGGGGCGTGTGAAGCACCGGTATACAAGGTCTATCGCCTCGTCCGAGCCGTTGCCGAGGAATATCTGTTCGGCACCTACACCTTTGACCTTTGCAAGTATCTCTTTTATCTCCGTCTGCAACGGGTCCGGATAGCGGTTCAGCGGAGCGTTGTACGGATTCTCGTTGGCATCGAGAAACACGTGTGCCGCGTGTCCGCTGTACTCGTTGCGTGCGCTGCTGTATGGCGCAAGATTCCATATATTGGGTCGTGCCAGTTCTTTCAGTGTCTTCATTTCTTTTCTCCGTAAATGTTTTTACACTCGTCGATGCGTACCGTCATGGCGTTTTTGTGCGCATCGAGCCGCTCGTTTTCAGCCATTATCTCCACGGCGCGCCCTATGTTGGCTATGCCTTCGGGCGTTATGTGCTGGAATGTTATCTTGCGGTTGTAGCTGTCAAGGTTCACTCCGCTGTATGCCGTCGCATACCCGTGCGTTGGCAGCGTGTGGTTTGTGCCGCTGGCATAGTCGCCCGCACTCTCGCAAGCATACTTCCCGAGGAACACGCTTCCGGCGTTTACAACCTTTGCGGCAAGTTCTTCATGGTTCTCCGTGGCTATTATCAGATGCTCCGGCGCATAAATATTGCTCAGCTCCATCGCTTCGTCATAGTCTTTTACAAGTATCAACATGCTGTTTTCGAGCGACTTCCGGATGAACTCCTTGCGCTCCAACGCCTCCGTCTGACGGTCTATGCACGCTGCAACATCATCGAGCATTCTCTCTGATGTGGTTATCAGCACAGCCTGAGAGTCGGCACCGTGCTCCGCCTGCGACAGCATGTCGGCTGCCACAAACTCGGGATTGCTCGTCTCATCGGCAATCACACACACCTCTGACGGTCCCGCCGGCATGTCTATCGCCACGTCGTGAAGGCTCACAATCTGCTTTGCCGCCATGACATATTGATTTCCCGGACCGAAAATCTTGTACACCTTAGGCACGCTTTCCGTGCCGTATGCCATAGCCCCTATGGCTTGTACGCCGCCGATCTTGAATATTTTCCTCACCCCGGCGATGTGTGCCGCCGCAAGAATGGCAGGGTTAACCTTACCGTCCTTGCCCGGAGGAGTGCACAACACTATCTCCCTGCATCCTGCAATCACCGCAGGTGTGGCAAGCATCAGCACCGTGCTGAACAGCGGTGCCGTGCCACCCGGCACGTAAAGTCCCACTTTTTCTATCGCCACGCTCTTCTGCCAGCATGTCACTCCGGGCTGTGTCTCCACCTTTTTCACCGTCATTGCCTGTGCGCGGTGAAACCTTTCAATGTTGCCGTGGGCAAGGTGCAGGGCGTCGAGCAGCTCTTCAGAAACCTCTGTCAGAGCCTCTTCAAGTTCTTTTTCTGTCACGACAAGCGATTGCAAGGCAGCCTTGTCGAACATCTCCTCATATCTTATCACCGCCCGGTCGCCGTTTTCCCTAACGTCGTCGAGTATCTTTTCCACGGCGGCGTTCAGTTCCGACAGGTCTGTACGCGACCGTCCGGTTATCCGTTCCCGGTCATTTCTTTCGGGATACCTTATTATATTCATCGTTCAGTCGTGTCCTTATAAAATCATCTTCTCGATAGGCGTCACCAGTATTCCCTGTGCACCAAGCTCTTTCAGCTTGCCTATTATCTCCCAAAAGCGCTTCTCGCCCAGCACCGTGTGCACCGAACACCAGTCTTTGTCGGCAAGCGGTATTATCGTAGGGCTTTTCAATCCGGGCAATACCGATATTATTTCGTCTATTCTATTGTTCGGAACGTTCATGCGTATGTACTTCTTGTCCTCGGCATTGCGCACCGCCTCGAAGCGGAACATCATTTCATCGAGCAACGCTTTCTTGTCCTTGTCCATGCCTTTGCAGGCTATGAGCAGCGCCTCGCTGTCCATTACGCGCTCCACTTCGCGCAGATTGTTGCTGATAAGTGTCGAACCGCTGCTGACGATGTCGAATATGGCATCTGCCAATCCTATGCCCGGACATATCTCCACGCTGCCCGTGATGACGTGTATCTCTGCACTGATGCCGTTGTCATCAAGATACTTGCGCAGTATGTTGGGGTAGGAGGTGGCTATCTTCTTGCCGTTGAACCACGACGGACCGTTGTATTCCACCGATTTGGGTATGGCAAGCGACAGGCGGCAGCGGCTGAAACCCAGTCGGCAAATCACCTCGGCGTCCTCGTCACGCTCCACATATTCGTTCTCGCCCACCACACCTATGTCGGCAATGCCCGTGGCAACGTTCTGCGGAATGTCGTCGTCGCGCAGGTAAAGCACTTCCAACGGGAAGTTTGATGCCTGCACCAGAAGCGTGCGTTTGCCTGAACCTATCTTGATATCCGCCTCGTTGAGCAACCTCATCGTGTCCTCAAAGAGACGTCCTTTTGACTGTACTGCTATTCGTAACATTTTATTTGCTGTTGTTTTAAATGTGTTGCAAAATTACACTTTTTATAGCAATATTGCAAGAAAACAAGGCTGTTTATATGCTTTTTGTAATATTGGGTGGTTTGAGATGAGGGGGATTGGGAGGGCGTGCGGCTGCATTTTCTTGTTGTTATGGGGCGATGAATAATGGTTTTAGCTGTGTTCTCCTCCGGTAGGGACATATTCTTGTATTTGTCCGCACGCCTCATTGAGGCGTTCATATCGTTATTTGGAACATTCAATACTAATTTTTTTGTTGTTTCGTTTATCCCTTATCCGTATAAATAAATAATGAACGCCTCAATGAGGCGTGCGGACAAATACAAGAATATGTCCCTACCGGAGGTGTATTTTGGGGGTGCTCGTTATTTCAAACGTTCGTAATATATACCTTATTTCCTCCTGCAACGCATCGTATTATATCTCTATCTATGTTTACAAAGTGTAACTCTTTTAATCTTTTCATGCACAAAATGTCAACCGAAAAACCTCTCTCTGTTTTCTCAAACTACGTTGCCGGGGCAACATTATTGTGCTTTCGGAAGATAAAAACATACCCTTTTAATGACAAACCGTGCATGTTTGGAGGCAGAAACAGCACACTTTGCAGTGCAATATGCGGCATTTTACGTTGCAATATGCCGCATATCACAATGCAAAACACGGCACTTTACATTCTGAAATGCCGTGTTTTGTATGCTGTCAAGCCTCATTTGGCTGCACACTTGTGCTCTGTTTAAACGCAAACCACATGTTTACAGTGTATTACGGCTGCACACAATTCTTTCGCATATTTGCCTCCGCAGAGTCTTTCGCTGCCGAATAACGCAGCTATGAGCGGTTGTGCAAAAGCAATGTGTAAGCCATATTGCTGCTTTATCAAGCATAATGCAATGTGTGGCATACGGCTCGTCGCCTGTCGTTTCATGCCGCAACACACCAAAATCAGATACCGAGGAAGTCGGCTCTTACGGGGCTGAACGTGTCTATGAGTGTTCCTGCCTCCAGACATACGCATCCGTGCGGCTCGTCGGGTGCCACATAATAGCCGTCGCCTGCCGTGAGAATGCGCTTTTCGCCGTTGATGTCAAGCTCGAATTTTCCGCTTGCCACGTATGTCGCCTGACTGTGATAATGCTCGTGCATGGTACCGACAGCACCTTTTTCAAACACCACCTTCACCATCATCAACTGTCCGTCGTATCCCATAATCTGGCGGCGGATGCCCGGTGCAGGGTTTTCCCATTTTGTTTCCTCACTGATTTGAAATCTCGTGCCGGCTGTTTTCATATTGCTTTATTTTTAATGTTTAAAACGTAATTTTATACAAAGATAATGCAAGCCGAGTGCAATGAAACTTGTTTCAAATTGCCGAGGCGCAGCTTATCTTATGCAAAGATAGCATAATAATATCTCTCTGCCTGCCGTTTAGTCCGTATCCTCTCGTGAATTTAACCATTTATTAGACTTTGTTTGCATTTGTTTTACAAATTCACGGCATGCCCGTGACTCCTCCTCGACTATGATATTAGGTTAAATAAAAAACATGAACTTGACGAATAAATATCCCATTTTATATTACAAACCACACCCTCACATGCAATAAGCATTTGTCTTTTATCTCCGTTTATTTTCCCTTATCTTCCCATATCTTCCTTCTATTAAGACCATTGTATATATGTATATGGTGCTTTTGCGGCGTCCCTGCCTTTTTCAAAGGAGGGGTAGGGGTGGTTTGTATAATTCGTCTGACTCGCGTTAAACAGCAAAAAAATATATTTAATGTCAAATAAATGTATCTTCGCAACGGTGTTTTTCGATTTAATTCATTATCTTTGCGTGGAGATAATGTGTCGTTCAAGATACAGTGGGAAAGAATTGTTTTAACTAATTTATATAATAATATGGAAAATAACACCGAATTGATTAAGCAGTGTGAGCTGAAAGCCAAGGAATGGCTGTCGCCCGCGTTCGATGCGGATACGCGTGCAGCTGTAAGCGAGATGTTGGAAAAAGAAGACAAAACCGACCTTATAGAGTGCTTCTACAAGAACCTTGAGTTCGGTACGGGCGGACTGCGCGGCATAATGGGCGCCGGCAGCAACCGTATGAACATATATACCGTGGGGCTTGCCACACAGGGACTGGCAAACTATCTGAAGAAAAACTTTGCCGGTATGGAGCAGATATCTGTTGTGGTGTGCCACGACTGCCGCAACAACAGCCGTCTGTTTGCCGAGACAGTGGCAGACATCTTCTCTGCTAACGATATCAAGGTTTACCTCTTTGACGACATGCGTCCCACGCCCGAATGCTCGTTTGCCATACGTCACCTCGGATGTCAGAGCGGTGTCAACATCACTGCCAGCCACAATCCGCGTGAGTACAACGGATACAAGGCATACTGGGCAGACGGTGCGCAGGTGCTTGCTCCGCACGATACGGGCATCATCGACGAGGTTAACAAGGTGAGGATAGAAGACGTTAACTTCAAAGGAAACAAGGAACTGATACAAATCATCGGCGAGGATGTGGACAAGGTTTACCTCGACCTCGTGCAGGGAGTGTCTATCGACCCGGATGTAATAAAGAGACAGAAAGACCTCAAGATTGTATATACGCCGCTGCACGGTACCGGCATGACGATGATACCGCGCTCGCTTAAGCAGTGGGGCTTTGAAAACGTGCACTGTGTTGAAGAGCAGATGGTAAAGAGCGGCGACTTCCCCACAGTTGTAAGTCCCAATCCCGAGAACGGCGAGGCGCTTACTCTGGCACTCCGCGATGCAAAGGCGATAGATGCCGACATCGTAATGGCGAGCGACCCCGATGCCGACCGCGTGGGAATGGCTTGCAAGAACGACAAGGGCGAGTGGATACTCATCAACGGAAACCAGACATGTCTGCTCTTCCTCTATTATATCATCAAGAACCGTCAGGCAACAGGCAAGATGCAGCCCACGGACTTCATCGTGAAGACTATCGTTACCACAGAGGTTATCAAGAAGATTGCAGACAAGCAGAATATAGAGATGCGCGACTGCTATACCGGTTTCAAGTGGATTGCACGCGAGATTGCACTGTCTGAAGGAAAGCAGCAGTATATCGGTGGCGGTGAAGAGAGCTACGGCTTCCTTGCAGAAGACTTCGTTCGCGACAAGGATGCAGTGTCCGCATGCTGTCTTTTGGCAGAGATATGCGCATGGGCAAAGGATCAGGGCAAGATGCTCTACGACGTGCTCATGGACATATATCTGGAATACGGCTTCTCAAAGGAGGTTACTATAAATGTAGTCAAGCCGGGAAAGACCGGTGCTGATGAGATCAAGCAGATGATGACCGACTTCCGCAACAATCCGCCTGCAACGCTTGGCGACAGCAAGGTGGTTCTTTGGAAGGACTATAAGACACTTGAGCAGCGCGACATCGACGGCAATGTCACAAAGATAGACATGCCGGACACAAGCAACGTGCTTCAGTGGTTCTGCGAGGACGGCACGAAGATAAGCGTGCGCCCGTCGGGAACAGAGCCTAAGATAAAGTTCTATACAGAGGTGAAGGGCACAATGAAGTGTGCCGGATGCTATGAACGTTGTCTTGCAGAAGGTGCCGTTAAGATTGAGGCTATAAAGAAAAGCCTTAATCTCGACTGATTACGGTAGGGCGATGTGTGCCGGATATCTGCCGGCACAGTGATACATATCGGCGGAGCGTAGGGAACAAGGGGTTCTTACGCTCCGCTTTTTTATATGTCCGCGGCTCTATACCTTATTTATATATGGGGTGGGGCTGGGAGAACATTCGAAACCGCATGGCTTGTTTCGTGTGTAATGGTGGCGGCTGCACCGGGGTACAGCCTTACGGGGAGGATGAACATTATCTGTAATCTGCATAATAGGTTGAAAGTGGGAAGGAGATAGAGCCTGCTTATCTGTAGGGATGTTCCCTGGAACATCCGAAACCGCATGGCTTGTTTCGTGTGTAATGGTGGCGGCTGCACCGGGAGTACAGCCCTATAGGATAGGGATAGTTTCGGCTTTCGTTATCCTAAACTCACGTATATGTAGTTATTTCCCAACCCCATAAACCGCATTGCGATATTTGCATATTGAAGAGTAAAACCATTGTGCAGGCTCTCTTTTATCCACTTTTTATGCTGTAAGTATATTTTTTTAAGTCAAAAGCTTGCATGTATGAAAATAAAACACTACCTTTGCACCGCATTTAAGAGAAAATGCTGCGGTATTCAGTTACCGTCTGGAAGTTTGGGTGAGTGGCTGAAACCAGCAGTTTGCTAAACTGCCGTACGTGTTTAACGTACCGGGGGTTCGAATCCCCCAGCTTCCGCAGGGTTCTCTCTCGTGCATATCTAACGGTGGATTCATCTAACGGTTAGGATACAAGATTCTCAATCTTGGCATAGGGGTTCGATTCCCCTATCCACTACTAAAGCTCCCGCAACGGCAAAGTTGCGGGAGTTGTTTGTTATATAGGGCATAAAACGCTGCTGTCTGTATACATTTTAAATATAAAGCAACTGTTTTACGCCGTTTTTTCGTAATTTTGCAGAGTTTTACACTATTATAATAATAAAGTTATATTTAAACAATGGAATTAGCAAGTAAGTACGATCCCAAGGAAGTGGAGTCGAAATGGTATCAGTATTGGCTTGACAACAAGCTGTTCAGTAGTAAACCCGACAGACGCCAGGCTTATACCGTCGTCATTCCGCCGCCTAATGTCACCGGAGTGCTGCACATGGGACACATGCTCAACAATACCATTCAAGATATACTTGTGCGCCGGGCACGCATGGAAGGAAAGAACGCCTGCTGGGTGCCGGGCACAGACCACGCCTCTATTGCCACAGAGGCAAAGGTGGTGAAGAGACTTGCTGAGAAAGGAATAAAGAAACACGACCTTACACGCGAGCAGTTTCTTGAGCATGCGTGGGAGTGGACCAACGAACACGGAGGCATAATATTGAAGCAGTTGCGTCGTCTCGGTGCAAGCTGCGACTGGGACCGCACGGCGTTTACCATGGACGAGAAGCGTTCGAAGAGCGTTATAAAAGTATTTGTAGACCTTTATAACAAGGGCTTGATATACCGCGGACTGCGAATGGTGAACTGGGATCCGAAGGCACTCACTGCGCTTAGCAACGAGGAAGTTATATACCGTGAGGAGAGTTCCAAACTTTATCACCTTAAATATTATGTGGCTGTTGAAGAAGGGGAGACTTTCGTGCCGCAGGAGACCGAGGGATGCGTGATGCACAAGGACGACAAGGGCTACTATGCGGTAGTGGCGACGACACGTCCCGAGACGATAATGGGCGATACGGCGATGTGTATCAACCCCAAGGATCCGAAGAACAGTTGGCTTAAGGGCAGGAAAGTGATTGTGCCGCTCGTAAACCGCGTAATCCCCGTGATAGAAGACAGATATGTGGATATAGAATTCGGTACGGGATGTCTTAAGGTGACGCCCGCTCACGATACTAACGACTATATGTTGGGCAAGACACACAATCTGGAGACGATAGATATCTTCAATCCCGATGCGACGGTGTCCGAAGCTGCCAGCATGTATGTAGGCATGGACCGCTTTGACGTGCGCGTGAAGATTGCCGCAGACCTTAAGGCTGCCGGACTTATGGAAAAGGAAGAAGACTATACAAATAAGGTAGGCTATTCCGAGCGTAACCCCGACACGGCGATAGAGCCTCGCCTTTCGCTGCAATGGTTCCTGCGCATGCAGCACTTTGCAGACATTGCTCTGCCCCCCGTTATGAACGACGAACTGAAGTTCTATCCGCCCAAGTATAAGTCTACGTACAAGAACTGGTTAGAAAATATACAGGACTGGTGCATAAGTCGCCAGTTGTGGTGGGGGCACCGCATACCCGCATACTATTATGCCGGCGGAGAAAACGACTTCGTTGTTGCCGAAACGGCGGATGAGGCGCTTGAAATGGCAAGGCAGAAAAGTGGAAACGCGGCACTGACAGCCGCAGACCTGAGACAGGATGAGGATGCTCTGGACACATGGTTCTCGTCATGGTTGTGGCCGATATCGCTGTTCGACGGTATAAACAATCCCGGAAACGACGATATAAACTACTATTATCCTACCGCAGACCTTGTTACCGGACCGGATATCATATTCTTCTGGGTGGCACGCATGATTATGGCGGGATACGAATATATGGGTCAGATGCCTTTCAAACATGTGTACTTTACAGGTATTGTGCGTGACAAACTGGGACGCAAGATGTCCAAGAGTCTCGGCAACTCGCCCGACCCGCTGCTGCTTATAGACAAATACGGAGCCGACGGTGTGCGTATGGGCATGATGCTCTCTGCGCCTGCGGGCAACGACATATTGTTTGACGAGAGTCTTTGCGAGCAGGGACGTAACTTCAACAACAAGATATGGAACGCCTTCCGCCTTGTAAAGGGATGGGAAGTGGCGGACATAGAGCAGCCGGAAGCAAGTGCGGTAGGCGTGAAATGGTTTGAAGCCAAACTGAAGCAGACCAATGCCGAGCTTGACGACCTGTTCAAGAAGTATCGTATATCCGAGGCTCTTATGGCTGTGTACCGCCTGTTCTGGGATGAGTTCTCAAGCTGGTATCTCGAGATGATAAAGCCTGCTTACGGTGAGCCGATAGACCGCGCTACCTACGATGCGACCATAGGCTTCTTCGATACGCTGCTTAAAATGCTGCATCCGTTCATGCCGTTCATCACAGAAGAGTTGTGGCAGCATATAAGCGACCGCAAGGATGGCGAGTCGATAATGCGCGAAAGCCTGGATGTTCCTGCCATGACCGGTGCGGAAGAGACACTCGTTGCCGACATGGAGAATGTAAAGCAGCTGGTGGGCAACGTGCGCATGGTGCGCAGCCAGAAGAACATATCGCCGAAGGAGACGCTGGTGATGCAGGCTGTTGCGGCAAACAAGTATGAGGCTTATAACTGCGTGACAACAAAAATGGCAAATCTCGGTTCCATAGATGTGGTTGCAGAGAAAGACAGCACGGCTGTGGCGTTCATGATCGGCACCGATGAGTTCGCTATACCGATAGGAGACATGATAGACGTAGAGGCGGAGATAGAGAAACTTGAGGCTCAGCTGAAGCATCTCGAAGGTTTCCTTGCCGGTGTCACGAAGAAACTGTCCAATGAAAGGTTTGTTGCCAACGCCCCCGAGGCGGTTGTCGCCCTCGAGCGCAAGAAGAAGAGCGACAGCGAGGAGAAGATAGCGGCGATAAAGGAGTCGCTTGCCGCTTTGAGAGGATAAAGGCAACCGTAACTTAACGCGATAAGTATGTGAGATCTGTTCTCATATCTGCCTGCAATTGTGTTTTCATTGCTTGTGACAGGTATGAGGACAGGTCTCTTTTATTGTGAGATAATAAACAAATGAATGATAAGATATGAAGAATAAAGACTCTGTCATCATCGTCAGCGGTGGAATGGACAGCATCACGCTGCTTTATGACATGCACGAGCGCATAGCTCTTGGCATATCGTTTGACTACGGCAGCAATCATAATGCCCGCGAGATACCTTTTGCAAAGGAGCACTGCGAGCGCCTGGGCATAAAGCATGTAGTGATAAACCTTGACTTTATGCCGCAGTATTTCAAGAGTTCATTGCTCGACGGTGCCGATGCCATACCCGAGGGGCACTATGCCGACGACAATATGAAGTCGACCGTTGTGCCTTTCCGCAACGGCATAATGCTTGCCATTGCCGCAGGAATAGCAGAGAGCAACGGGCTTAAATATGTTATGATAGCCAATCACGGCGGCGACCATACCATATATCCCGACTGCCGTCCCGAGTTTATAGCGTCCATGAGCGAGGCTACGAAGAACGGAACATATCCGGGAATAGAGATACTTGCGCCATATAAGGACATTACAAAGGGAGACATAGCCCTGAGGGGTAAGGCGCTTGGCATAGACTATTCGCGGACATGGAGCTGCTACAAGGGCGGCGCGGTGCACTGCGGCAAGTGCGGGACGTGCGTGGAGCGCAAGGAGGCATTGCTCTATGCCGGACTGGAAGATACTACGGAGTATGAAGAGGCGCGGCGGTGACGTGGCGGCGCGGCGGTGCATGTAGTGTGAGAGTGGTGTAAACAGATAATCAAAAAGATAAACATAAGCAATACGAACATTCGGGGGAAACTGATAGCGGCTGTTTTGTTGTTCTTTTCATGCACGGTCATGGCGGATGATATTGCCGGTCTGCGCGAGAAGGCAGATGTTATGCACGCTCAGGGTAAGAACGATTCGGCGGTCATTGTGGCAGACGAGGCGCTGCGCATGGCTGTGGCGTCGGGCGACCGCTGTGCGCAGGTGGGACTGCACTCGTCCATGGGTGTGTATCTGCGCACTATGGGAAAGACGGATGATGCGCTCAGGCATTATAACGCCGCCCTTGAACTGTGTACGGACGAGAAGTTCAGGCGTGAAGCCGATGAGGATGCGCGTCAGGAGGTTGCCGTGCTGTATCTGAACCTTGCCACTCTGCATGTCGACATGCAGCACAAGAAGGAGGCTGCCCTATATGCAAGCAAGGCGGACGAGTGGACGGGGCTTTGCAAGGATAAGGAGTTCAAAGCGCAGCTGTTCGGTAACCTGGGGACAATCTTCGTAATGTGCGGCGACATTTCATCCGGCCGGCGCGTGCTTGCCGCAGGCTATGAGTATTCGACGGCGTTGGGACAATGGGATGCTGCCCTCAGTGCCGCGGCGAACATGTTGATGCTTGCAGGCAAGACCGGTGATGCAGGTGGGCAGACGGAATGGGAGAAGCGCTGCAAGGTGCTGCTGCCCAAGGCGCAAGGGGTGATGAGCAAGCTGATGTATTATCAGGTGAGATGCGGCATGGCGCTGAACAAGGGCGACAACGACACTGCTCTCGACATGTTTTCCGAGATAATGAACCTCGACGGTATAGAGAATATGCCTTTCGTGCTTTACGACTGCTATAACAACATTCACGAGATATATGCCCGCAAGGGCGATTACCGCAGTGCGTATGAATATCTGATGAAGGCGGGCGGGGTGCGCGACAGTCTGTTTGAGAAGGAAAAGGCGGAAAGTCTAAGAGAACTGACGGTGAAATACGACGCAAAGGAGAAGGAGCTTGCCCTGTCGCAGAGCCGTGCACGGCTGGCGCGCATGCAGCTATATATAATAGGTGTCGTCGCCCTGCTGATAATAATCTCCGTCGCCGTATATGTTTATATATTGCGTTCGAGGCATAAAGCGCATGTACGTGAGGCGGAGTTCGCCGCTTTGCGCAATGATATGGACCGCCGTATGACCGAGAAGTATATCAGCGGACTTGAGAACGAGCGCAACCGACTGGCGCGCGAGCTGCACGACGGCTTGTGCAACGACCTCTATACGGTGGAACTGAGGCTTGCGGCGTCGGAGCCTTCTTCGCCGTCGGTGGAGATGCTTGCCGAATGCCGGGAGCAGGCAAGGCGCATATCGCATGAGCTTATGCCACCCGAGTTTCGTTATGCCACTATCGACGAAGTGCTGTCCGACTATGTGGAAAGGATGTCGCCGGGCGTTGCACCTTGCATCATCTCATACGAGTCGTCGCCCCGTGACGCTTCCTGGGCGATGGTGCCAGACGGAGTGTCGTTCGGCATCTACCGCATTGTGCAGGAGGCTTTGGCAAATGCCGTGAAGCATTCGGGCGCCACGGAGATAAGCGTGAGGATGTCGGCGGCAGACGGCAGGGTGGAAGTAGCGGTGAGCGACAACGGGCGCGGGGGCGGCAAGTCTGCCGGTATAGGCAGCCGCACGATGCGCCAGCGTGCCGAAGCCGTAGGCGGAAGAATGAATGTTGAGAGCAACGACGAAGGAACGACCGTAAGATTTGCCGTAAATATGCGGTGAATACGATAAAATCACGGAAACCCGTGATTGATTGTTGTGACGTGAAATATAATTTTGCGCCTATGAACGACAATATGAAAATATCTGCTGCATACAGGCTGCGGGACTTGTCTGTTGCCATAGTTGACGATCATGCGTTGGTTCTCGAAGGATTTAAAAGTCTGTTGAATAAGCATGGTGTTAATGATGTTGTCACTTTCAGCAAAGCTGCCGAACTTATGGATATACTTCCGGCGCATGGCTTTGATATATATATTGTAGATATCGGCATGCCCGATGTGAACGGCTTTGTGCTGATAGACGCCATAAGGGAGCGATATGCCGACGCCCGTATCATTGTGAATACCATACATGAGGAGATATGGCTTATCAGGCGTATGCTGGACAGGGGCGTAAATGCCATTCTTTATAAAACAACCGACTTCTCGCGTGTCATAGAGGCTATCGTTACTGTTCTTAATGGAGAGCGTTATTTCTGTCCGGAATATAGGAAAACATTGAAGAGACTTGACATTGGTAACGACATACCGTCTTTGCGCGAGATAGAGGTACTCAGAGATATAGCCCGCGGATACACGTCGAAGGAGATTGCATCGCATTTGTTTGTGAGCGAGAATACGGTGGAAAGCCATCGCAAGAGCCTGTTTTCCAAGCTTAAGGCAAGAAATATTGCCGATCTTGTCATGAAGGCTGTGGCTATGGGATATATAATGCCGTCCGATTATACCGATGAATGACATAAAATAACATGATTAAGGCGTTTTTTTTATTACCGCCGAACTTGTATCCGATATGTAAGGACATTGCATTGCATCATTTAAAATATGCTACAGTTTTCTCTACTATATAGTACAGTTTTCTGTACTATATGCCACAGAAATCTATCTCATATGCGTTACGTTTGTATCTCATATGCGTTACGTTTCTATCTCATATGCGTTACATTTCTATCTCATATGCGTTACGTTTGTATCTCATATGCGTTACATTTCCATCTCATATGCCGGAGAAACATGTACAGCATGTTTTAAGTTCTCGTTTCTTTAAAACAAGAACTCGATATAACAGTAAATCCCTGTAAAGCTATATGGAACTTTACAGGGATTATTGTTTATTGCGGATCTATCTGTTATTCGGGGGTTACGTCCCATTGTACGGGAACATTCTTGAACGTTATCACTCCGCGGTGGCTTGCATCAAGGTAAACGCCAAGGCGTATCAGCTGCATCTTCTTCGCCGTTTTCTTTACATCCATGAAGTGCAGGTCTTTTTCGTCAAGCACGACTTTTACGAACAGTCCCTCCGTTACATTCTTGGGAAATGCCCCCATGGTGTTTAACGGATAAGTGTTGCCGTCTTCGTCTACAGCCATGGCTCTCACGTTGTTTGCGCTTCCGAATGAAGCCTGTGTCAGGTTTAGGTTCATCTTTACCTTCAATACAAGATACACCGAACCGTAGTTGAGCGATGTGCTCTTGCCGTATGCCCCGACAAGCTCTACGTCCATCGCCGGTGCAAGCGGATTTTGCATCTCGCCGCCGCTTGGTATGGGAACTGACGCCACGGTCGGAGTGTCGTCTGCTGCCTTGTTATTGCCGGTGCCGGCATCTTGCACACCGAGAACCTTGTTTACATCCGTCACGGCTTTCTTCGCCTTGTTCAGCAGTTTGCCGAGCTGAGCATCGGCTGTCTGCGGCATTGCGAACGTGAATGCCATTATGCACGCCATTGTCAATACTTTTGTCTTCATATTATTCTGCTTTATTGGTTATACTCGATTACTTCAGCTTGCTTTCGTATTCCTCTTTTGCCTTCTTGCCGGTTTCGCGTGCCGCGCGGTATCTGTCGCTGTTCTTGTTTACGATGACGAGCTTGGACAAACCGCCCATCATGTCGGCATTCCACGGCTCTATGTGCAGGTAGGTCGTTACAAAACCCTTCGTTCCCTGCGCATATTTGTCGGAGTACGGCAGTCCGTCTGTTCTGAAACCGCTTCCGTTGTGCACATAAACTTCGTTCTCGTTGCCGCCGATGGCTATCACGCGAATGTTCGAGAGGTCGAACGCCGAGTTGTCGCGGAGGTATGTTCCCGTATCTGTCAGTTCCACTTCCGCCACCACTTCGATGTTGCCTTTGTCCGTTATGCTTTTAATCTTGAAAGGCGATACTATCTTTACGGGCACGTCGCCGGTAACCTCTCCTTCGATGTCCTTTCCTATAAGCTCCTCTTTCCTGCTTTTAATCTGTGCCTTCATTTCCTCTTGTATGGCGCTGCCCTTTACAAACAGAGCCTGCATCTCGGCGGCATCCTTGACCTTTGCCAGTTCATGACGCGCTTCCTCCAGCTTTCCTTCATGTTCTTTCACTATCCGGGGCAGTTCTCCAAGCGGTCCGGACGCCGAGGGACCGCCGTCTTTGCAGCCGGTCATGAAGACACATGCCACGGCTGCTGTCATAAGATAATAATGTTTTTTCATGTTATTGTTTATTTGTTCCGTATGATTACTCTTGCTGTAACGGCATACCACGCTCTACATATTTATATATGCAGCATGTGGTATGTATGCTGTGTTGCAAAAGTAATTAATGGATTGTTATATACAATAACGGAAATCCGTGATTTCAGAGGAGATAAAGGGAGATAAAGGGGAGATATGTGGCTTACGCCACGGAAGATAAAGGGAAGATAATAAGGAGATAAAAGGAGATAAGGGGAGATATGTGGCTTGCGCCACGGAAGATAGAGGACAAATGCCTTAAAAACAGGCAACAAGACATACGTCTTTTATCTCCCTTTATCTTCCGTGGCGTAAGCCACATATCTCCCTTTATCTACTTATTATCTCCCTTTATCTCCTTATTATCTCCCTTTATCTCCTTCTCTTTCTATCAGAACCCACAGGGCAAGGCGAGCAGCCCGTACATTATCGTCCGCGCCATTCTTTCGTGTCCCTTGTCGTTCGGGTGCAGCAGGTCCTTGCCTTCGTCCTTGAAGTACTGCCTGTGCTCGTCCAGCGACGGGTTCAGTCCGCAGAGGGCGTTGAGGTCTATCACCGGCACCGACCATATATTGCCGCATGCCTTTGACGCCTCGATGTATGCGGAGAGATACTCCCCGTTCTTGTTGCAGTAGCTGTCCGGCTGCTGCCATTTCCCTGCTTTTGATATGTAAAAGGAGCGGTGTATGGGCGTCATCACGATAATCTGTTTGCACGGAAACATCTTCTTCACCGTGCTTAACGCAATGTTTATGCGTCCGCAATAAGTGCTGTCGCTCATTACCGGATGCAGTCTCCTGCGCTTCTCCGTCACTTGCGGCTCGTTTATGTTTGTGGCGATATCCTCTTCACGCTCTGTAAACCATGTTCCCACGGGCACTCCGGCGTTGAAGTCGTTCGTACCGATGAATATGATGATGGCATCGAAGTCGTCACCGTGCTCAGTCCTCAGCTTCTCCGCCTGTCTCGGTATGTCGTTCCATTGTCTTCCGCTTATGGCATAGACAAAAGGCGTTATGCCGAGCCACTCCTGCAGACAGTTCCAATACTTCCTTCCTGCCGCCTTGTGGTTGGGATCGGTTATCGAATCGCCCAGATAAGCCACGCGTTTCCCTTGCCACGGGTGCGTGAACATGGTCTGTGCCATGTCGGGAGAAACGATGATGAGACACAGCAGAATGGATAAGATTTGTTTTTTCATGTCAGATATTTGTTTTATGATTTAAGTTTTGTTCCCGTCCGGTTATCCGAAGAGCGCCCTTAAAGCCTCTTCGACCTTCCTCACCGGTACGAGTTCTATTCCGTATTTCCCCTTGTCAAGTCCCTGCATGTTGTATTTAGGCACTATCATGTGGCTGAAACCGAGCTTCTCTGCCTCGGCTATGCGCTGTTCGATGCGGTTTATCGGGCGCACCTCACCGCTCAGTCCCACTTCCCCCGCCATGCACCATCCGGTTTCTATTGCCGTGTCCACGTTGCTCGACAATACGGCGGCAATAACGCTGAGGTCCATCGCCGGATCTGTCACGCGCAGACCTCCCGCGATGTTCAGAAACACATCCTTCTGCATAAGTTTGAACCCCACACGCTTCTCGAGTACGGCGAGGAGCATGTTCAGTCTGCGCTGGTCGAAGCCCGTTGCCGAACGTTGCGGTGTTCCGTAGGCAGCCGACGACACAAGAGCCTGCGTCTCGACAAGGAAAGGGCGCACACCCTCGATTGCCGATGATATCGCCACGCCGCTCAGTCCGTCGTGGTCTTCGGTCAACAACAGCTCGGACGGGTTGTTTACCTGCCTCAGTCCGTCCTGCCGCATCTCGTATATACCGAGTTCGGACGTGCTTCCGAACCTGTTCTTTATCGAGCGCAGTATGCGGTACATGTAGTGTTGGTCGCCTTCAAACTGTATCACGGTGTCTACAATGTGCTCGAGAATCTTCGGTCCGGCGAGCGAACCCTCCTTGTTGATGTGCCCTATCAGTATTACGGGCGTGCCGCTCGACTTGGCAAAGCGCAGCAGGGCGCTTGCACACTCGCGCACCTGGGCGATGCTTCCCGGCGAACTGTCCACGTTTTCGGTGCTTATCGTCTGTATCGAGTCTATGACAACGATGTCGGGCACCGTCTCCTTTATGCTGTTGAATATGCTCTCGAGCGACGTTTCGCACAGTATCATGCAGTTGTCGTTGTCCGGATGCTCTATTCTTCCCGCGCGCATCTTCAGTTGTCCGGCACTTTCCTCACCGCTTACGTAAAGTATCTTCTGCTCCGGCAACCGCAGTATCGTCTGTAGTGTCAGCGTACTCTTGCCTATTCCCGGCTCGCCTCCGAGCAGTACGATGGAGCCTGGGACAAGCCCACCGCCCAATACACGGTTCAGCTCCGCATCGTTCATGTCTATCCGCGGCTCGTTCTTTGCCGAGATTTCATGAAGGAACAGCGGCCGGTTGCCGTCCTTTCCCTTGGCGGTGCGCATGGTGTACGCCGCCGACCGTGCCGCCATTTGTCCCGTATCAGCCGATATCTTAAGTTCCTTGAACGTGTTCCAATGCCCGCAACTGGGGCATTTGCCTATCCATTTTGCCGACTCCTGTCCGCAGTCCGAGCATACATATACCGTCTTGTCTTTTGCCATTTTGCTGTAGTTTGCACGCAAAAGTACGCAAAAATATCGACATTATATATATTATACACACTTATATATATAATGTACATACTTATATATACATGTATGGCAGTCAAGTTGAGCCGTATATACGTATTTTTCATTGTAAAGTTTGTCACAATCGGAAAAACTTTTTATCTTTGTCCGTACAAAACAACATTCATGGCTAATATCGCACATTAATAACAATCAGCAAAGGCGACTCGTGTTTAACGGCATTGAGCTGCCTTTTTTAATAAAACAACTTGCCTGATGAAGATAAATAACATATTGTTGCCGCTTCTGCTGGCGGTATTTGTCATAGGCTGCGGTCCGTCGAAAGACGAGGCGGAACGGCTTTCCGCACAGGAACGTGCACGCCTCCGCACTCTCGACTCGCTTGCTTTCAAGGTGGGAGTGCAGCCCTCGCTCGATTGTCTGCCCGTTTATGTGGCACATGAGGAACACCTGTTCGACTCGCTTGACGTTGATGTACGCTTGCGCCTTTATGATGCCGGGATAGACTGTAATGCCGCTTTTAAGGCAGGAAAGCTTCAGGCTGCCGTCACCGACCTTGTCGCCTGTCAGCGTATGGTAGGGCTGGGGGTGCCGCTGAGATATGTTGCTGCCACCGGCACATACTGGCAATTAGTGTCCAACAGACTGGCACGTGTAAGGCATATAAAGCAACTTAAGGACAAGATGCTGGCGATGACGCGCTATTCAGCCACCGACCTGCTGGGAGATTATGCCGTGGACAGTGCCAAGTTAGTGCCCGATCACGTGTTCAGAATACAGATAAACGACCCCGGTGTGCGTCTCGGCATGCTGCTCAACAACGAAATGGATGCCATGTTCCTGTCCGAACCGCATGCCACGGCGGCGCGAATGCACAAGCATCCGGTGCTGATGGACAGCCGCGACAAGGACCTGTGGCTCGGTGTGGTGGCTCTTTACGAGCCTGTTCCGGGCGACAAGCACCGTAGGGCGCAGGCTGAGGCTTTTGTCAAAGCATACGACAAGGCATGCGACTTGATAAACAAAAACGGCATAAAGCATTATGCCGGGATTATACATGAATACTGCAAGGTCGACGACAGGGTCATTGCAGCCCTGCCGGAAGTCAAATATAAGCACGCGTCCCTGCCTCGCATGAGCGACTTGGAGGCTGCCGGACGCTGGCTTAAAAACAAATAAGGAATACATGAAGAAAGCATCGGAACAACTTAAGGCGGCACTTGACAGTATCGCCACGCTTAATATGGAACGTGCCCTGCGTTGTGTGAGGGACGTCAAAGACAAGGAAGCCTTTGCCCGATATGCGGATGAAGTGGAAAGGATTGAAGAAGACTACAGGCTAATGGTGGATTATATCAATCTCGGATATAACGATCCTGAACGCGACAACGTATATCTCAAACTGCTGCAACGTCTCTACCGCACGGTGAGCAACATGCGCATGGCATGTCTTATAAGCAACTGTCCGCCTTTTGCCGAGGCGTCGAGGCGTGCGGAATATTGTCCGGCAGACAGTGAAAAGATACGATCCATGCTTGAGAACTATGTTACGGACGTGGCACTTCTCGGTCTTGAAAGCCCGGAAACGCGGCGCAGCAAGGCGCGGGCAATATACAGCCGTCACAACGAGGTCATGCAGGCACTGTTCTCACGTATCATGATATCGGTGCAGTGGAGCGAGAACGAAGCTCTGTTTATGGAAGACATACTGTTGTCTCCGGTTGTCGATACGGTCGATGCACGACTTATTGTCAGTGCCGTTATGCTGGCAGCGATGAACAGTTTCGACCCGCGCAAGTTCTCCGTAATGATGAATGTCTACCTTAAGACCACCGACGAACACCTGCGCCAGCGTGCCCTTGTAGGGTGGGTGTTGTCCCTTATCGGTTTCTCGGGCGACGCAGAACTGGGCTTTGTCCTTTTCCCCGAGTGCGACATAATGCTGCGTAAGGCATGTTCGGACGAAAGGACGGCACGTGAGATAGCCGACCTGCAGAAGCAGATAATGTTCTGTATGGATGCCGAGAAAGACCACGACAGGATACAGAAGGACATCATGCCCACGCTACTTAAGAGCAACAACTTCAACATTACGCGCTTCGGAATAACCGAGAAGGAGGAAGACCCCATGCAGGATGTCTTTGATCCGGGAGCCTCCGAGCATACCATGGAAGCCATGGAGGCAAGTTTCCGCAAGATGATCGACATGCAGAAGGAGGGCTCGGACATCTATTTCGGCGGCTTTTCGCAGATGAAGCGGTTTACGTTCTTCAGCAGTATAGCCAATTGGTTCTATCCTTTCTTTACCGAGCATGCCGATATTTCATATACTACCGATAAACTTGACAACAGCCGTTTCATGCAGATCCTGCTCGACAACGGTCCTTTCTGCGACAGCGACAAATATTCGTTTGTGCTTGCAATGTCGTCGGTAATCGACAAACTGCCCGAAAACATGCGTGAGATGCTTGGCAGCGGCGATGCCCTCGGGCATACCGTTTCTGATATAGACAAGGAAAATCCGGCATATATCCGGCGCATGTATCTGCAGGATCTGTTCCGCTTTTTCCGCCTTTATCCTCAGCGCGACTGTCTGGTAAAGGCTTTTTCCGCCCCGTCGCACATATTTGTCGCAGGTGTAGTGTTCAGGCATGAAGGGCTCGACAGGTATATGGCGGAGCTTGCTTCTTTTATGCTTAAGCGTAGAGACTACGACTCTCTGTCCGTGCTTGTCAACGGCTATCATAACGATGACGATGTGAAATGGCTTCTTGTCGAGGGTATGTACTATCTTGAAACGGCACGTCCCGATGTGGCTATGGATCGTTTTGACCGTATACTTGAGTTGCAGCCGGACAACGAGCGTGCCACGGCAATGCTTGCAAAGGCGTGTCTTGTGCAGGGAGAAGCGGAAGAGGCGGAGATGCACTATGAGAAGTTGTGCATGCTCAATCCCGACAACATAGGCTATGCACTGAACTATTGCGTGGCGCTTACCGAGACGGAAAAGTATGATGAGGCTGTCACCATGTTGTATAAACTCAACTATGAGCATCCCGAATCGTTGGAGACGGTGCGTGTGCTGGCGTGGGGACTGATGGGGCAGGGCAGGCTCGAGCAGGCGGAGAAGGAGTATGAACGATTGCTCGGCAGCGACAAGGTGACGGGCAACGACTATCTCAATGCCGGTTATTGCAAGTGGTTCCGCGGCGAATTGTCGGCAGCGGCAGTCCTTTTCAGAAAGTATAAGGAGACGGAGATTGTCACAACGCAGCAGAACGGAGACCCCTTGACGATAGAAAATGTTTTCCTGAACGACTGGATAATGCTCGAACGCAACGGCATAACGCCTGTTAGCTACAGGCTCATGGTGTCGCTTGTCGATGCAGTTGAGAAAGATGATGATGATGAACAGCCGATGTAGAAGCAGTTCATCGCACTTCATTTTACACGAATTCAGTATAAATATGTCCCCGATATATCCTCTTCAATGTAGGGACATATGCTTGTATTTGTCCGCACGCATCGGAGAGGCGTTCAGATTATATGTAAAGTTTTCTATAAAAAAAGCCTTGTTGTTTTGTTTCTTTTATACATGTGGATGTAACAAAGAACGCCCTTGTGAGGGCGTGCGGACATTTACAAGACGTGTTGTTGAACGAAGTGAAAAAAATGTCCCTACATGGATAAAACGCCTGAAGTCATTGTTTGAGATTTCGAACACACTCGTATATTCAGCCTATACTCCGCACCCTAAAGCCATGGTGTGAGCAGGTGGGCAAACCAGCCCACGAACTTCTGCCACGGCGTGCGCCACTTGTCCCAACTCTCTTCCGTAAGCTTGAAGGAATGTCTCTTGTCGTTGTCGAACAGGTTGCTCAGTTCCTTTGTGGTGCACGGGTCTATTATCACCGCGTTTTCCTCGTAGTCAAAGTTCAGACTGCGCGCATTAAGGTTGGCACTGCCCACGGTGCAGAACCTGCCGTCTACCATTATCACCTTTGTATGATGAAATCCTTTCTCGTAGATCCATACGTCCACGCCGCGCTTCATCAGTTTGTGAACGTTGTAGAACACGCAGTCGGGCGTTAAAGGTATGTCGCTTTTCGACGAAACCATTACCTCCACCTTCACACCGCGTTTCACGGCGTTGCGCAGTGCCTTCTTCAGTTTGCCGTTAAGCGTAAGATAAGGATTTACAAGCTTTATGCTGTCTTGCGCCAAGTTTATCGCGTCGGTATAAAACTTTCTTATTATGCCGTTTGTGGTCCTCGGTTCGCGGTTTATTATGCCTACCATCTTGTTTCCCGCCGTAGGGCATGTGTCCGGTTTCAGTCCCGTTATGTAGTCGGCGCCATGTGTTCCGCGGTAGTATTTTGCCCCGTGCAGGTTCTGTTTTGTCACCTTGTTCCACATCTTTATGAATATCGCCTGTAGCGTGTTCACCTCTTCACCCTCTATCCGGCAGTGCATGTCGTGCCATTCGCCCACCACTTCCGTACCTTTTATATAATAGTCGGCTACGTTCATGCCTCCCGTATATGCCGTCTTTCCGTCTATTATGACAATCTTGCGGTGGTCGCGGTGGAACACATGGTTGACCCATGGAAAGCGCAGAGGGTCGAACTCGTATATCTCTATGCCGCGCTTTCTCAGTTCTGTCAGGTGGTTTTTCTTCAGCGGACGGTTGTTGGAGTCGTTGCCGAAACCGTCGAAAAGAGCGCGTACCTCCACACCTTCTCTCACCTTGTCTGCCAGTATGTCGAAGAGCAGCGACGCTATTGAGTCGTTGCGGAAGTTGAAATATTCCAGATGTACGCTGCTTTTCGCCTGCCGTATGGCACGGAACATGTCGTCGAACTTCTCCTGTCCGTTGCAAAGCAGTGTCAGCGAGTTGTCGTGCGAGAACCTTATGCCCTCTTCGCGCAGTGACTTTACAATCAGCGAGTCGGACGTCTGCGCTCCCGAAGAAATGATTGTGAGTAGAAATAATACGGTTGTAAAGATTCTCATCCGTACAGATATACAGCCTTTATACATTATTATATATTACATTATTTATGTGCAGGGTGTCACACCATGCAACGATAGTGGTCCACAATGCCAAGGAGATGCCTTTCTTCGTCGGTCACAAGCACGGTATGTATCTTGTATTTCTGCATGATACTTTGTATCTCCGTGATTTTCGTATCGGGTCTTACCGTCTTCGGTTCGCGTGTCATAATGTCGTTTACGGTATGGTTGAAGAACTCCGCCTGCCATTTTTCCATGGCACGGCGTATGTCTCCGTCGGTTATAAGACCTGCTATCCTGCCGTCTTCCATAGCCACTCCAAGTCCCAGTTTGCCCTTGCTGACATGTATTATAGCCTCTCCCAGGTGCATGCCGCTGTCTATTACGGGCATGTCTTCGGTGTGCATTACGTCGTGTGCCGTTGTGAGAAGTCTTCGTCCAAGCTCGCCTCCGGGGTGGAACTGTGCGAAGTCGCGTGGCTCGAAGTTCCTTACTTTCATCAGTGCCACAGCCAGAGCGTCGCCCATTACCAGTGTTGCCGTGGTGCTGCTTGTCGGTGCAAGGTTCAGCGGACATGCCTCTCTCTCCACTTTTATATTAAGGTGTACGGCGCTGTATTTGGCAAGAAGCGACCGCGGGTTGCCGCTCATGCCTATTATAGGCACATTCATGTGGAGCAGCATCGGGATAAAACGCAGCAGCTCGTCGGTCTGTCCTGAGTTGCTTATGGCAAGCACAATGTCGTCGTGTGTCATCACTCCGAGGTCGCCGTGATATACATCGAGCGGGTTTACGAAGAATGACGGCGTGCCGGTGCTTGACAGTGTTGCGGCAATTTTTGCCCCGATATGCCCGCTTTTGCCTACACCCGTGACTATAAGTTTGCCGTGACAGCGGTGTATCATCTCAACTGCACGGTCGAAATTGTCGTCAAGTCGGGGTATAAGGTCAAGCACAGCATGTGCCTCTTCCTTTATACACTGTATGGCATATTCTCTTATCTTGAGGTTTTTGCTTTCTTTTTCCATCTCTTTCACTACTTTTTCCACATCCTTAACGTTTACCGGCATAGTTCTGTCATGACACCTTTAAGGTCTTTCAGATATAACATGTTGGGACCGTCGCTAAGGGCGTTGTCCGGATCGGGATGCACTTCAAAGAAATATCCGTTGGCTCCGAACGCCTTAGCCGCCATTGCCATTGCCGGAACAAACCTGCGGTCGCCCGACGTCTTGCCGCCTCCGCCGCCCGGACGCTGCACGCTGTGTGTGCAGTCCATTATCACACGGGGCACTATGTCGAGCATGTCCGTAATGTTACGGAAGTCCACAACAAGGTTGTTGTATCCGTACATGTTGCCTCTTTCTGTCAGCCAGACGTCCTTTGCGCCTGCCTCGCGGGCTTTTTCCACGGGATACAGCATGTCCCGTCCGCTAAGAAACTGTGCCTTTTTGATGTTTACGGTGCGCCCGGTGCGTGCCGCAGCCACAAGCAGATCGGTCTGTCGGCATAGGAAAGCCGGTATCTGCAACACGTCAGCCACCTCACCGGCGGCTTCTGCCTGGCTGCTTTCGTGTATGTCAGTAAGTATTTTCAGCCCGTATTTTTCTTTTATTCCGGCAAGCATTTGCAGTCCCTTTTCCAGTCCCGGACCGCGGAAAGAATGTATAGATGTTCGGTTAGCCTTGTCGAACGAGGCTTTGAATATGATTTCAACACCAAGCCCGGCGGATATTTCCGTAAGCTCATGTGCCACAATATCGAGTAGTTCCTGTGATTCTATCACGCAGGGACCTGCTATAAATACAGGTTTCATGGTCTCTTGTTTATGTTGTTTTTAATGCGTGCAAAGGTATGTATTTTGTTCCATTGTTCCAAATTTTTAATATATATTACGGTAAAATAAGAAAAAACGCGTATTTCTTTGGATGTTTGAAATATATTTTATATATTTGTAATACATAACACAAGGATAGAGTTAATTAACAATATTAATTTTAAAAGAAAGGGAATTAAAATGAAGAAGTTATTTTTAAGCATGGTAGTTGCATTAATGGCAATAAGTGCAAACGCTCAGGTTTATGTAGGAGGTGGCGTTGGTATCGGTAGCTCAAAGGTTGATGCGGACGGTGCAGAGTCTGTTACATCATATAAATTTGTACCGGAAGTGGGTTACAACCTTAACGATGACTGGGCTGTTGGAGTTTCTTTCGGCTGGAAAGGATCTAATAAAGGCGGTGAGAAGGGATTTGGCGTAGCTCCCTATGCACGTTATACATTCCTCCATTCTAAGATTGTTGATGTATTCGTTGACGGTGGTGTTGGTTACGAACATCTGTATGGCGGTAAAAATATTGATACGGATATATTCACAGTTGGTTTCAAACCGGGTCTTGCAGTTAAGCTTACAGACCACTTGAACTTTGTCACTCATGTAGGTTTCATCGGTTACGAGCATGATAAGATTAATGATACAAAGGTTAATTCTTTCGGTCTTGACCTTGACGGAACAAACATTCTGTTCGGTATCAACTACAAGTTCTAAATGAATATAGTTGTTTCTTGATATTCGGGGCATGCTTTTCGGCATGCCCCTTTTTGTTGTTTCGTTGTGATGGTGTATCTAAATAATTATAATAGTTGTCCGTGTAGGGAAAAGTATTGAATGTTTATACACCTCTGCTTTTTGCTGTTTTATCGTAGGAAGCCGGAAGTACTTGGCGATTTTGGTGCAATTCGCGACATCTTTGAGAAATTATTTGTGCTGTGGCAAAATGTAATCAGAAGCAGATAATACGGTGCAAAGTGTCATTGGAATTATGTCTGTGATTTTTGTTGAACGAGATGTTAAAAAGTCTTTTGCGGCATATCCGCTTGTCAAAAACGGCAGAAAAAGTTGTGAAATATGTCATTTTATTCTCGAAAGTCACGCACTTTTCATCATGAAATGCGCCGTTTTATGACCTTAAGGCAGTGCTTTAGCACCCTAAAACGCCATGTTTAGCACTCCAAAACGCCATGTTTCTATCGTTGTAAGCATTTTTTTATTGCACGATATCATTATATATAGTGTAACAATTTGATACACAGCAAAATACTATTGCACATAAATACAGCCCGTATTTGCGCCCGTGAACTTTTATTTTCCGGGCGTGCCCCGTATTTAAAGGTTATGCAATGTCAGAAAGAAAGGAAAATACCGTATATTGTTGCATTGTGATAAACAATCGTGTATGTGCGGTGTATAATAACAGGGTGGGGCATATCGGATTTATATAAGCATTGTTCCGTTGAATGAAACGTGCGCGGAAAACATGATAAGTGATGTTTTTTGTGTAACTTTGCAGTAGTTACGCTACTGACGGATGCTGTTGTTTGCCGAACAATTTGCAGAGAGTTATCTAATAGGAAGAGGAGATAGTGAAACAGTTGGATGCTTTACGACTCAACGTAAAGATGAAAAACAATTAGAAAAATGAGAATATGCCATAATTTGTGGCACAAATATAAACGAGAAAAACAGATTAAATCAATGGGCAACGAAATACAATTTCTGCTATATAGTCTCCCCGATGAAGAGGGAAAGGTGCAAGTCATTATTAGAGATGAAACCATTTGGTGTACACAAAAAGCTATGGCGCAGTTGTTTGGTATTGACAAATCAGGCATTAGTCGGCATATTGCTAATATATTTAAAGACGGAGAACTAAACCACGACACGACAGTTGCAAAAATTGCAACCGTCGTAAACCGAGGTATAAGAGGTGAAGTTGAAGAGTTGGTAGATTTCTATAATCTTGATATGATTATTTCTGTTGGCTATCGTGTTTCTTCTCCTAAAGCAACCAAGTTTCGTCAATGGGCAACCAAGATACTTAACGAGTATATCAAGAAAGGATTCGTGCTTGATGATGAGCGTCTGAAACAGGGTATGGCAGTATTCGGAAAAGATTACTTCCGTGAATTGCTTGAACGTGTCAGGTCAATACGTGCCAGCGAACGGCGCATCTGGCAGCAAATCACCGATATATATGCTGAATGTTGTGTAGACTATGACAAAAACTCACCAACGACACGCGATTTCTATGCCATGATACAAAATCGTTTCCATTATGCTATTACAGGGCAGACGGCTGCGGAAATTATTTACACAAAAGCAAATCACACCAAAGACAACATGGGGCTGACCACATGGAAGAATGCTCCTGACGGACGTATATTGAAATCGGATGTTTCAATAGCCAAGAACTATTTGCAGGAAAAGGAAATACGATGGTTGGAACGTGCTGTAACAGGTTTCTTTGATTACATTGAAGATCTTATCGAACGTGAGAATACATTCAATATGTCACAGTTTTCGGAAAGTGTAAATGAGTTTCTCACGTTCCGTAGATATCGGATATTACCGGACAAGGGAAGTATTTCTGCATCGCAAGCTAAGGCAAAGGCTGAAAGCGAATATGATATTTTTAATAAAACGCAGCGGATAGATTCTGACTTTGATAAACAAGTTCGAGGTATGCTGAATGAGTAATTACCACAGACGGTTGCGGCATGAAATAGTTGATATTACATAAAAATACAGTGTGTTTCTTGCCGTTATCGGCAAGAAATGGTATTTTTGCATTGACGTTTTTGTTTTGATTCAGACCAATTATGGGTTTCATTTCAGTTAAAGAGTACGCTCGTTTACGAGGAATAGCCGAACGAACCGTACGCAACTATTGCGTTCAGGGAAAACTGCCGGGGGCTGTCCTCGTTGGTAAATCGTGGAGTATCCCTGTTGATGCGCCATTACCGGGACGTGTAAATGCACGAGTGCGCATATCGCCATTATTGAAAGCGTTGAGGGAACAGAAAGAGACTAAAATAAAGGGTGGCGTTTATCATCGCACCCAAATAGACCTCACCTATAATTCAAACCATATCGAAGGCAGCCGATTGACAAAAGAGCAGACACGATATATATATGAAACCAATACGATTGGAGTTTTTGAAACAGCTATTAAGGTTGATGACATAATAGAAACCACCAACCATTTCCGATGCATTGACTTTATAATCGACCGTGCGACAGAGCCACTTACAGAAAGCCTGATTAAGCAACTTCATGCTCTGTTGAAGTCCGGCACCTCTGATGCGTCAAAGGATTGGTTTGCGGTTGGGGATTACAAACGATTACCTAACGAGGTTGGCGGTATGGAAACCGTTGAACCTAAAAAGGTAGGGAGTGCCATCAGGGAGTTGCTCAAAGAATATCGTGCAAAGAAACATATTGAGTTGGTTGACATACTCGACTTCCATCAACGCTTTGAGGCGATACATCCGTTTCAAGACGGCAATGGGCGTGTTGGAAGATTGGTAATGTTTAAGGAATGTCTGCGTTGTGATATCGTTCCATTTATCATTACGGATGAACTGAAAATGTTTTATTATCGAGGGTTGCACGAATGGCGGCATATCCCCGGTTATCTCACAGACACTTGCCTTACAGCCCAAGATTATTATAAGTCACTGCTTGATTATTTCAAAATAAAGTATTGACAGCCAACAATATGTTTGTCACAACGTAGCAGTTTGTTCCGTTTTTGTTGGCTCATGACATATATATTATTTAACTTTGCAGTAGTTACGGCACGGACAGATGCCGCTATTTATTAAGGAGACGCAACAATGATACTTATAGCAGACAGCGGAAGCACAAAGACAGACTGGTGTGTTGTTGGTAACAGTGGAAAGGTATTGAGTATTTCCACGCAGGGTATAAACCCGCTTGTGCAGAGTGAGAATGAGGTGGAGCGTGTGCTCAGGGCAGAACTCATGCCCGCAATGACATATATTTCGGACATTACGGACATCCGTTTCTATGGAGCCGGGTGTCGCGACGAGATGATAACCGTTTTGGAACGGCTGTTGCGAAAGGTCTTTCCCGCAGCTGTCAACGTATGTGTATACAGCGATTTGCTTGCCGTCGCCCGTGCGCTTTGCGGCAAGAACGAGGGCATAGCCTGTATATTGGGCACCGGCGCAAACTCATGTCTATATGACGGCGAACACATTACGGCGAATACCCCCGCCCTCGGATACATTCTTGGCGACGAAGGTAGCGGAGCTGTGCTTGGAAAACTTTTTGTCAATGCCCTGTTCAAAGGTCGGTTGTCCGATAAGGTTCGCACAGCCTTTGAAGCTGAGACGCAACTCACCATGCCTGTAATTATAAATAAGGTGTATCGCCAGCCCATGCCCAACCGTTTTCTTGCGAGCCTCTCGCTGTTTATCGGCAGACATATTGACGAACCGGACTTGCACCGTCTTGTGGTTGACAACTTCCGCAGTTTCCTTGTCCGCAATATCCGTCCCTATTGCCGTCCCGACCTGCCTGTGAACGCCATAGGCAGCATGGCTTATCACTACCGTGAATGTCTTGAAGAGGCAGCACGTGCGGAGGGCATGAGGATAGGAACGGTAATGAAAAGCCCAATGGAAGGTCTCGTCAGGTATCATTCGGATATTTAGTATGTAGTCGGTATAACTTGAACCTTGATATGTTTTTTAATTAAAAATAAAGAAGATTTCATTTTAATGACTATGAAGTGATTTAAACTAATTTCAAACTGTTAAAATTCCTGCCAATATATTAAAATACAGCGTACTTCCGCAGAAATTCGCTATATTAGAGTTGCGACACTTTAATTTATCGAACCAATGCCGAAAT
>Ga0209064_1001341_pt1 | contig 39810 bp, 32 predicted proteins | sample Inofromicrocosms_FD_187498 | JGI IMG/M metagenome (GOLD analysis project Ga0209064, IMG submission 187498) | Mouse cecum microbial communities from Vienna, Austria - Inoculum for glucosamine and mucus D2O microcosms (SPAdes) (version 2) | ecosystem: Host-associated > Mammals > Digestive system >... | reverse complement strand
CCGGCAACGTGTCGCCACTCAGCACTATGCCTTTGACTGTGATTGTATCTGTCACTGCCGGTATGCTCCCTTTCATAAAGTCTTGACGCTCCTGTTGCATCTGTGCCTCTGTGCTGATAGGCATTAGCATGGCGAGGGATGCCGCCGAGATACCGGCGAGGGCTACGGCTTTTCCGGCGAGGGAGCGGGCGCGAAGCTGCTGCTCCAAGTAGCGTACCTCGGCTTCGCATTTTGGGCATGTGCCGAGACAGTCGCCCTTATAGCGACATTCTGAAGTGACAAACTCGATGCCGTTGGCCTCGGCTATCTGCCGACGTATCTCTTTAAGTATCTTGCAGGTCTGCTTTCCTCGTGCCATAATCAATCAGTTAATTTGAATGTAATCGGTAAGGTAAACCAATATTCAACCGCTTTACCATTCAGGGTTGCCGGGTTGAATTTTGGCAGGGATTTGACTACACGCAAGGCTTCTTTGTCAAGTTCCGGATAAACTCCACGTATAATTTCAGCTTCCCCTACGGAGCCGTCAGCTTTTATCAAGAACCGAATTATAACGCGACCTTGTATGTGTGACTCCCAGCACCCCGGAGGATAGACGATATGCTGTGATATCCATTCCATTAGTTTTTCATCGCCGCCGGGGAATGTTGGGCGAACATCTACAATAGCTTCATACACGTTATCTTCTTGTTCAGGGTCAATAATTTCCCCCACAACAATTTCAGTATCATCGATTTCTCCCTTTTTTAAGACAACCGTATCTTCAATTGCGGGCAGTTCGCCCTCCTCGATTGTGTCAGCAACCTCAATCTGCTCGACTGATATCTCAGGCTCGCCCTGCAATGTATAGCTCGATTGATTTGTTGATGTGCCGTTGCATCCCGACATGAGAATCATACCCGCCGAGATACCGGCGAGGGCTACGGCTTTTCCGGCGATGGAGCGGGAGCGGAGCTGCTGCTCAAGGTAGCGCACCTCGGCTTCGCATTTGGGGCATGTACCGAGGCAGTCGCCTTTATAGCGACACTCCGAAGTTGCGAACTCGATGCCGTTTGCCTCGGCAATCTGCCGACGTATCTCCTTCAATATCTTGCAGGTCTGTTTTCCTCGTGCCATAGTGTCAGTGTTTGCGGAGTTGGTAGGTGAATAAATCGAATCGGGTAAAGCCGAGGGCTTCAAGTGCCTTGCGGCTTGCGTCGCGGTCGGTGTCGGTGTTGTAGCCGGGTATCAGCGGTATGCGGACGATGCAATCGCTTTGCCGTCCGGATTCCGCTATCAGACGGAGATTTTCGAGTACAAGAGCGTTGCTTTGCCCAGTGTAGTCGCGGTAAATATCGGGATTCATGTCCTTGATGTCGATAATCAGTGTATTTACCACAGGGAGCAAGGACGCGATATTGTCCATCGGAACATTGAGCGACGTTTCAAGATTGAGCTGCCACTCCGGTCCGCACAACCCACGGAACTCACGGATGAACTGCGGACGCAGACACGGCTCCCCACCGCCGAATGTCACGCCGCCATTGGTGGCAAGGAAATAAAGCTCGTCGATGCTGACTTCACGGTATAGTGATTCGGGTGTATATTCCTTGAACCTGCCGCCATCACCGAGCGACTGGGGATTGAGGCAATAACGGCAATGGAGCGGGCATCCGTGGAAAGCCACAAGCGTCGTCACTCCGTCGCCGTCGGTTGCCAGACGGTGACGCGCTACGCCTATCACTTTTGCTCTCGGAGGTTCCATTGCCTTATGTTTATGTCATTGTCCTTGAATGATTGATGGTTTACTGTTGGCTGTACATTAATGGCCTTATGCAAAGTTCGCTATAATTTACGACATTAAAGCGAACATATGTTCCTTTCGACAAAAATATTGCTGATAAATATGCCGGGAAGCACTATTTTCTGATGCGACGGAGATGCTGGGGTGTGATCTGCAGGAACGATGCGAGTTCCTTGACCAGTATCTGTCCGACGATTTCAGGATATGACGCGGCAAATTTCCGGTAACGCTCCGCCGGAGTCAGTTTGTAGAGATTCAGATGGCGTTCAAACAATGTCCTTGAAAATGCCTTCTCCATTTTCAAAGTGAAATGTCGGTCCTGCTCGGATATTTTTGAGAATGCATAGCCGAACGGCAACTGCAACACTTCCATCCGGCATGATGCGATGATGGCCAGACGGGACGGATTACGGTACATTCTGTCAGAAAAGCCTGAGGCGATATCACCGGGAAGCGAGAACCCGACCACGCCCTCGGAGCCGTCGCTGCGGTGGGTCACATACCTGCAATATCCCGAAATCACCACTGATATGTATTTCTCCATATCCCCCTCATGCAGCAGATATTCCCCGCGTTCATACAACACAGGCTTGCCCTCCGTCCTGATAAGCTCAATGAGCGGACGGAGGTCGACCAGATCCTTGTATGAGTTGAACGTGTCAGCCATCAGCGGTTGAATTATATCGGCAACAATCCGTTGCCGATAGCAAAGTTAGTCAATTATCCTGATAAATACTACAATACGCCCCAAGAATTTAATGCGATTATAACCATGATTTGATTCGGGAACTTAATAATGGCAGAAAGTTTTTTTGCTTCGTTCTCATATTATTTACCGACTTTGGAGGGAAAATCGCAAATCCGCGCCGGCAGGCGTGGACTTGCTGTTTTCGGATGCCGGAATTAATTTCGGGCGTCCCAAAACACAACTTGCTGTGTTCGCTTGAACACGAATTTTTATATCGAAAAATTAGAGTCCGACGGATAACCCATATCAAGCCGAAATCAATTACTTTTTTCATGCTTTTGCCGACCGTGGTTCTTCATACAAGGATACGCAGAAAGTCCCGATTCGGAGTAACAAGGTGACATACGGTGCCATAAATCGTCAGCGGGCCTTCCCAATAGTGGAAATCCGGAATTTTTATAGTTATTTTGGCACATGTTCGAATGCGCACGTATGCATAACCGTACATTTACGCACCGGAAATTGTCAGACTGCACACGTTATCTCGTTCCGTAAGGCGTGAACATCCACACATACGACCACGAGGATGTGTACGGATGTAGAGTTCCGAATATGAGCAGGACGCAATGCCGGACTGCGCACATATGGATAACCGGACGTGCAAAAGCAGACACGTCATTGGAGCATACCAAAATATGAAAACGGCTGTATTTCCGCATACATGATTACCGAAAATGACATACCTCACGAAACAGATTTTTCAAATACTAAAAACAAATAATATGGAAAAGAGAAAAAGAGTTGATATCGACGAGGCGGAGATAATCCGCATGATGGCCGCGGACATCCCTACTTCTGTAATGGTGAGCCACTCTGGAGAGCAGAAATCCCGTCCAGTCGGGGAAGACAAGAGTGAAACGGCATCACCTGCTCCCGATGAATCCGCACAGCCGAAGAAATCCCCGCCTGAAGCCGGCCGTGACAGGACGCCCCGTAAAAAGTCTAATGTGCAGGGATATCCCGAACACCTGTTTGACGACAAGGTTGTGCGGGGTCGCCGCCAGACATATGTCAGCGAGGGAAACTACGACCGTGTGCGCACCCTGCTTTCAGTGATAGCCCCGGCAGTAAGCATCTCATGCTATATCGACAATATCCTCTCGGACCATCTTGATAGGTATCGTGACGAACTGAACGCCATATACAGCAGCCGGCTTAACCTGAAGCCATTATGATTCCTATGCCTGTAAGAATGAAACAAAGGGCAACCGGCTGTCTGAAAGGTATTCTTTCCAGCCGACTGCCCCCTGCTATTATATATCATCTATTTTTGCCCGTCATACCACCTTGCCGCGAATGGCACGTAGTCCCTTCGGGATGGGGTTGGTGAGGATTATCCGGTAGCACTTCATGCCCCCGTTCTCCACAGGGTCCTTGTCAACCATGAAGCCTGCGCATCTCTCCACCTTTGCGGCATCGAGTATCATCCCGGCGATGTAGCTGTTTGAGAACCGTCCGCACCGTGCGTCATTCCATATCGTGAATCCCTGTTCGTCGTCGGTGCGGAACAGATACCAGTCCTTCGGCTTTTCCTCGTCGTTGGCCACGCACACCCTGTCGCCCGGTTTGAGTCCGAGTTCGAGGGTGAGCACCTTGCTCAGATAGATCGTGCCGTCACGGTTGACGGTCACAACGCGCTTTCCCTTGTAGGTCATCGCCGGATGCGAGTTTCCCTTGTCATATACGGTAAGTTTCATAATACATCAGTTTTTTATCGGTGAATATTCCTGTAAGTAAATTTCTGAATTGAGCACTGCCGGTAAGGGTCATGCGGCATATCCCGCCGCAAGCCTGCGACCGCGTGTGCCCAACGCCGGATGGTTGCGCAGGGAATCCAGCATGGTCTGTGCCTTCCGTGTCAGCACCGACACCTTTTCTCCCGTATGCCTCGCTATCGTGCGGAACGAGCTTCCGCTCTCGTAGAAACGCAGCATGAACATCCGGTAGTCCCCGTATGAGAAATGCCTCCGCAGGAAACGCTGTATGTCCCTGACAAGACGGTCGCATCCGGTCATCAGTTCCTCCCGTTCAGTGCTTTCCTCCGCCGTGTCGATTTCTGCAAGGGTGATGAAATACTCGTCACCCGGATATGTTGTCCTCGCATCCTCCCGTTCCGTTACTTTCGCCATGCGCCGGTAGCAGGCGATGAAATAGGATTCGAGATCCATCCTCCCGTTCCTTGAAGACATCACCTGCTTCCTCACCGCCAGATACGCGTCATGGAAACGGTCCTCGTCGAGCCGACCGTGTATCGAAACTTTTTCTTTCAGTCTTTCATACATGCGGCTGAACCATTCGTTGAATTCCTTGAGGTCTCTTGTAGCCATAATCGTTTGTTTTTTATGTGAGACATTGCGGCCTGCGTCGGCAGGCACACTTTTTTCTTTGAGAGCCTCACAGCTGCCGGAGTGTCGCCACGGTGTCAAGGCTCGGCAAGGAAAAATACCGCAGCGGAGCGAGGATGTTTTTTCTGCAGCCGACCCCGCAGGGGCCACGGCCTTGCACGGCGACACACGGCGGCTACCTTTGCGTCAAAGAAAACATGTGTGCTTCCAAATCCATTTGTCCGTTTCCTTCGCTCTCTTTTCCTTTGCATCCACTTTATCGGCTTTCATATCTCCGGATCTCCCCACAGTCCCTTTGCGGTGACACGGACTGACATCTGGGGACATGTGTCGGCACATCCATTGCATATCAGCATTTTATATATTTCTTTGTGGCGTAACATTAAATTTTGAAGAATATGGAAGTTGTGATAATTGACGCCGCCACGTTCAACAGGATGCTGGACGGTTTCGGCGAACTTGCCGAGAAAGTGGAGCGGCTCTGCCGCGAACATGCCGACATGGGTGACATGCAGTGGCTCGACAGCGGCGACGTATGTCGGCTGCTCGACATCAGCCCCCGGACATTGCAGACAATGCGCGAGAATGGCACGATGCCGTTCAGCCGTATATGCAACAAGGTCTATTACAAGCCGGAGGATGTACGGCGCATCCTGCCGGTGGTGGATATCAGGCGCGGGATTGCCGCACGCCGGGGCAAATGGATATGAATCAGTAACGATAAAAACGAATTATATATGGAAAGCGACAACATCAGGCTGCTGTCAACAGGCAGCGATCCGAGAGTGATGGATTATTTCTCCGCCCTCGCAACACTCTCATCACGGGTAGATGAACTGCGTGGACGGTTCCGGCCGACGCTATTCGGCGAGAGTTATTATTCCGACAGCGAGCTTGCGGCAATGCTGAAAGTGAGCCGGCGCTCGCTTCAAGACTACCGCAACAACGGTACTATACCGTTCATACGTCTCGGCGGCAAGATACTCTACCGACGCTCCGACATCGAAAGGGTGCTTGAGAAAAACTATACCGCTTCATTCTGACACATCATGCTTATGGATAAAGTCAAAAGGAAACGCGGTCGTCCCCCAAAGAAACATAGGGCCATATACCAATATTCGGTACGGTTCAACGAAGCCGAGAATGCCCGATTCGAGGATAGGTTTCTCAGATCGGGCATACGCTACCGCTCGTGGTTCATCAAAAAACAGATTCTTGAGGGAAAGGCAAAGATAATCCACATAGATCCTGCGGATACGGATTTCTACATCCGGCTGACCAACTTCTACGCGCAGTTCGCCGCCATAGGCAGGAACTACACTCAGGTGGTGGAGGATATCCGAAGGAAGTTCGGAGACAGGCGTGCCGCCATCATGCTCACCCCTCTTGCCAAAGCCACCATAGAACTTGTCAAACTGTCCCAGGCCCACAAAAGCATGACAGAAGATTTCCGCACCACGGTCGTAGATTATCATTGGAATGGCAATAAATAAAACGATTTTCGGGCTAAAATGTGTCCCATTCGTTCATTTTATGTGTTCAACTCTCTTGTTTTTCGTTCATTTTATGTGATTTCGGTCGTAATAAACCGGACATAAACTATAATGAGATGAACAAATAATCTGATACTGTATGCTAAATGGCAGAGAGAGATTGCCATCTCAAAAAAATTTCGTAATTTTGTATATATAAACCTGTCAATCACATGGCATTACCAATCAACATAGAGGAGCTCCTCAAAAAACGCAGGGTGGAATCCAGCCGTATTGAGTTCAAGAGCGGATGGAATCCAGAAAGGATATACCGCAGCATCGGTGCTTTCGCCAACGACTTCGACAATATCGGAGGCGGTTATATCCTCGTCGGTGTTGAGGAAGAAAACGGTATGGCCAAACGGCCGGTCAAAGGACTGGAACCGGAACAGCTTGACAGGATACAGAGGGAAATGCAGGGATATAATAATCTTATCGAGCCATTTTATCTCCCGCGCCCCTCGGTTGAGGAGATTGACGGGCGGAACATACTGGTCATATGGATTCCTGGCGGTGAACATCGTCCATATGCGGTTCCTGAAAATGTCACGGCAAAGACAAAGGTCGCCAGATATTATATCAGGAACGGCTCAACCACTATTGAAGCCAAAGGTGATGTTTTGGAAGAGCTACGCGATATGACCAATCGCACTCCGTTTGATGAGCGCGGTAATCCCGACATCAAGTTGTCGGATATCTCCCCGTGGCTTGTCCGGGACTATTTACGCACTGTTGACAGCCGTCTTGATGAAAAGCTTGAAACGGATGGCTCCGGTGAGGCATTGATGGATGTCCTTGAACAGATGGATCTGTTGACAGGACCGACAGAACGCAGGATATTCCGCAATGTCGCGGCCATGATGTTCTGCGAGAAACCGGAAAAGTTCTTTCCATATTCCCGTATCGAGATCGTTGTTTTTGAGAAGAGCCGCATTGAAACGCCGGACAGGTTTACAGAGATAGGTCCGATTTCAGGCTCTGTCCCTCGGATGGTCAAAGAGACCATGCGGATTTTCAAGTCGTTGGTAATAAAAGAGCAGGTAAGAAAAATCCCGACACAAAGCGAGGCTTTGAGGGCGTTCAATTACCCGGAGGAAGCTTTGGAGGAAGCCGTGGTAAACAGTCTTTATCACAGGAGCTGGCAAGAACGGGAGCCTGTTGAAATCACCATCGAGGAGGATGGAATCTCTATACTTAATTTTCCCGGTCCCGACCGCTCCATCCCTGACGAGGCGATAAGGGAAGGTCGCATCCTGAAAAGCCGACGCTACCGTAACAAGCGTCTCGGGGAGTTCCTTAAGGAACTTGACCTTACTGAGGGCCGTTCTACCGGTATTCCTACGATACAGCGCGCCCTTGCAGTAAACGGCTCACCGGCTGCCACCATAGAAACGGCTCCCGAACGCCTGTTCTGCATAATCCATATACCTGTGCATCCTGCATTCAGGGGAGAAAAAACAGTGGATGTCCCTAAAAATGTCCTCTTAAATGTCCCTAAAAAACTTACTGAACGGCAATCGCAAATTATTGAGATTATCAAGGAAAATCCCCGGATAACAAGAGCGGAGATAGCCGCAATACTTGAAGTTACCGTCAAAACAGTTGGCCGGGAACTATCATCGCTTTCAGACCTCGTACAATATGTAGGCTCAAAGAAAGGCGGTCACTGGGAATTAATATCATAACAATATTCAGATTTTTACAAATGCCATTATTTTCATCTCGACATGGCTATAAGCCGAAAGCATCTGATATTCTAATTAGGGAGGATGCCCCTGAATCATTCAGATTATACCTGCTTATTCTTATGTATCCTTATATGGGTCTCAAGAAGTTGCGCTCCATAATATGTAAAGCCGCCAAAGAAGCCCCAGACCCTAATAATTGGGGCGAAAATGATTTTATGAAAAGTGAAATAGAACAGGTCTTGTTGGATGCTCAATGGTATCAGGTATATGATGCGATTGAATTATTCGTTGAAGCATTATATAGTGACCAATATCCTAAGTTCGAGGAAGAATTGAACGATTACTTCATCGAGAAAGGAATTGGCTGGAAGTTATCTGATTGGCAGATAGAAGTCCGTGGTGATGCGGATTTTGAAATAGCATTGGAGAGTGCCAGGGAAACATTAGAAAAATCCAACATACCCACTTCTGCAAATGAGATAAAAGAAGCAATTAGAGATTTGTCACGCCGTCCTAATCCAGAGATCACAGGTTCAATACAGCATTCGGTCGCAGCGTTGGAATGTTTATGTAGAAAGGTAACCGGCGAACAAACCATGACATTGGGGAAATTAATTAAAGAAAATCCCCAGATTGTTCCACAACCATTAAACGATGTTGTAACCAAAATATTTGGCTTTGCGTCAATAAAAGGGCGTCATCTTCAAGAAGGGAATGATCCGACCTATGAAGAAGCCGAATTGGTCGTTCATTTGTCTGCTGCAATATGCACATATTTGTGTAAAGTGGAACTTCCCACAAATGTATAGTACGTTGAGTATGAATAATGGCATAATCAAATTTCTGAAAGAAAAGGCTTTCGTTGAAATTAAAGACTTAGGACGTGGCGGTTTAGGTATAACTAAACTATTGCGGGACGAGTCCATTGACGAATTATTCGTTTGCAAAAAGTATCAGCCGATTTGCAACGAGTTTATCAGTCAGTATTACGAAAGTTTTGTCAATGAAATCAAACTTCTATACCGCATCAATCATCCCAATATTGTCAGAGTCTTCAATTACTATCTATATCCTGAAAATCTTACCGGATATATCTTGATGGAATATATCGAGGGAACGGATATTGAAAGTTATATTCGCCAGAACCCATCCAAAATCAATGACTGTTTTATTCAGTTGATCAATGGGTTCAAATATCTTGAAGAATGTTCTATCTTACATAGGGATATCAGACCTTCAAATATTTTAGTATCAAAAGGTGGGATAGTCAAAATTATCGATTTTGGCTTTGGGAAAGAGATATATAGCCCGTCGGATTGTGATAAAAGCATAAGTATTAATTGGTATTATTCAATACCACAGGATTTTGAGCAATCTACATATACACATTGTACAGAAATCTATTTCTTGGGAAAACTTTTTGAACACCTAATTCAGGATTATAATCTTGCGTATTTATTTAAGTATGGAGAAATTGTTGAACAAATGACTAAACCAAAACAGACAGACAGGATTGAGTCTTTTTATGCCATTCAACGTAGTATCCTTAATGACAATGCCTTGTTAGAAGATTTCTCAGAAGATGAAACTGCCATATATACAAGATTTGCAGATAATTTCACTGCGGTTTGTTCTCAATTAAGAACATCGACCCAATACATTGAAAATATTGACGATATTACTAATTCATTAAGAAGTGTTTGTCAAAATTCTGCGCTGGAGACATATATCCAAAACAATCAGATTCTTATTAATAGTTTTATCAAGGGATCATATACTTATAAACAGAAATTGGTGCCTGTTTCTGATGTTAAAAACTTCTATGTTTGGTGGCTGAAATTAAGTAATCGCCGTAAGCAGGTAGTGCTGAGCAATTTGTGGGTTAGGCTCGATGCTATTGAAAGATCTGATAAATATGAATTGCCCTTTTGAAACATTTTGTTAAAATTTAACAAGAAATTGCAGCCCAGTCAGCAACCATTTGAAGCGTGTTTTCATGCGTAAGCCGAGACTTGTTTCTTAGAGGTGAGGGAGTTTGCCGTCTGGAAAAAGAAACGCCTGACAGGGCTTTGGCACAAAGCCGCCCTCCGCCCGGCATTTTAGTGATTCAATGCCACTGTTTGAGATCCATATCTGTTTCCATATTTCTACTGACGGCAGTATGGATTTTACTTTATGTGACTGTTCCTGTCGGATCGGTCGTTTCCGCTGTACCGATACCGCAGTCCGCAGCACCGACGGGGACAAGGTTTGCGAGGCAAATACTCTCGGCATAGCCGAGGAAGATTTGACACGCAACGGCGCAGCCGCCCGACCTTGTCACCGTCGGGGCTGCGGACTATCTTGAATCACAGCGGAATACGACCGGGGCTGTTACGTTATTCTTTTTTCTCATAAGCCGTTCCGCTTTTCCTTCGCTTGATTAGCCGGTCCATCTCCCTGGCAATCTTGTCCTCCGTGATTTTCGCATATCCCTGTGTGGTAGATATATTGGAGTGTCCCATCATCCCGGCTATGCTCTCGATAGGTATGCTTTCCGATATCAGCATGGTACCGAAGCTGTGCCTCGCCTGATGGTAGGACAGGTTGTCATCCTTGCCTATCGCCACACCGAGTTCGTGTATCTCGAACCACATGGCGTCACGTGACGGCAGTGGAAACACCGGCTTTTCATCGTCCGTTGTATTGTAGAGCGACAATATCCGCTCCGCTATGGGATGCAGGGGGATGAACGCCTCCACCTTTGTTTTCCGGCGGTTGATGCGTATGTACCGGCGTCCGTCTGAGGTCGTGCCGATATGATGCGGGTAAAGCAACTGCACGTCAGCATAGGCAAGTCCGGTGAAGCAAGAGAAAATGAAAGCCCTCCGTCCGAGTTCCTGGCGCACGTCGTGCATGGGTGTCGCAAGGATACGCCTAAGTTCGTCACGGGTTATGTAACGGTGGCGGGCGTCGGGACGTCTCTCGTAGTCCATATCCTCTATGGGATTGACGCGTATCGTGCCGTTGTCGACGGCTATGTAGAGCAGGCGGCTAAGCCAGCGCATACACCTGTTGACGTGCTGGGGCGAGAAGTTCTTGCGCCGTACCAGGTACGCCTTGTATGCGTGGCCGAATTCCCCGGTCACGTCCGCAACCGGGATGTCGGATTTACCCGTGGATGTGAGATATTCCGCAAGATATCTCTGGTTGTAGCCCGACTCGCGGTATGTGGAATTGGAGCCGGTCTCCTCGGAGCGCGCCTTCAAACGGAGTCGCTCTGCCTCTCCGACACCGAGAAGTCCGGATGGGACAGTAACGCTTCCGGCAACGCTGTTTTTAAGAAGCTCGGCACTTACAACTCCCTGCTTTTTCAGGATGTCCATGTACGCTTTTTCAATGTCGCCACGCATAGCGGCAAGCCGGGCGTTGTCTCTGACGCATTTTGTCTCACCAGCCTTGGGATTCCAGTTTGAGGGCTTGCAGTATATACCTGTGGTCATGACTGTGCTTTTACCGTCCACGGTTATGCGGCAAAGCACTGATGAGGTTCCGTCGGAACGTGTCTTGCCACGGTTGATGTAGAATAATATTGAGAATGTGCTGCGCATGTTCTGTATGTTTAATGACGGTTATATGATTGGGGATTTTTACAGAGTCAGTTCAAGGTCGGATGTCGCCGCGATGAATCGGTCCATGTCCTCGAACAGTTTACGCGGGGTCACACGGGCGTATGCCTGTGTCGTCTTTATGCTGGAGTGGCCAAGCATCCGGCTTATGGTCTCTATCGGCACGCCCGCGTCAAGCGTGATCAGGCTCGCGAAACTGTGCCTCGCCTGATGGAAGCACAGGTCATCCTTTATTCCGGCGAGTGCCGCCAGAGTCTTCATATGGCGTTTCAGGTTGGGATGGTATATCATCGGGAACAATGTCTCCCTTTCATCGTCCCGGTACCGTTCTATCAGCTCCACGGCTTCGGGCAGGAGTTTCACTGTGGCACGCAATTCGTTTTTCCGGCGGTTGTATCTGAGCCACAACGCCCCCGTCTCATCCGTGTACAGGTTCTCACGGGTGATGGTGACGGTGTCTATGTACGCTGTACCCGTATAACAGGCGAATAGAAAAAGATCCCGCGCCAGGCGGTGTGTCCTGCGGTGCGGAGGTATCTCGACATCCCGGATTTTCTCGAAGGATTCCCGGCTTAGCGCCCTCGGTGTTTTAAGCGTCTGTTTCGGAAGCGAGAAGTTATGGAAATGGCATATTGCGGAGTGCCCCTCCCTGAAAGCTCGCCGGCATACTTTCTTGAGGATGGCGAGATAATGCCGGGCCGTCTCTATCGACAACCCCTTGTCATCGGTGACGAAGGTCTGGAACTCATAGATGAAACGCTCGGTAAGTTGGTCAAAAGCAAGATCAGTCACCTTGAAGCGTCTTTGAACGAACTCCGCCAAAGCCCGGCGGGTGTAATGGTAGGTGGCATAGGAAGTCTTTGCGCGGTCTATCCCTATTCGGCTCTTCAACTCCGCACATACCGCATCGGTCATCCTCATAAGTGTCACGCGGGTTTCCATGCTACCCTGGAACTGTTCCTTGACATCGTTGGCGTCGAAGTCACCGCCACGGTTGACAAGGAAGTCGAAAGCGGCATTTACCCCAAGCAGCAGGCGGTCTATCGCCGTGTTTGTCTCCACCGCCTCACGGCTTTTGCCGTCAAGCCGGCTCTCACGCGGGTTCCACAATCCGGGCGTGCATGACAGCTTGCAGCTGAACTGCGCCATCGTGCGGTTGACGGTTATGCGCCCCATTATGGGTGCTTTCCCGTTCCTGTCGAGTCCGCTCTTTTTAAGGTAGAGCAGCACCTTGAATTTTTCGATTTTCATACGCTTATGTTTTAATGGCAAAATTAGCCTGTTTATAAGCGTTTTCCGATATGCAAAATGGTGAATTACAGCGAATAAGCACCCACGGCATCGTTATTTGAGCTTCCGGGAGTTACCATATCCTGCATCGGTAACTGCCCGGCTAACGTTCTGGTAACCGAACCCCTGCAATATTCCGCTCCAGCCTGCTTTATCCCAGCACCACCAAAAGCGAAAATCACCTGTCAAATAATCTATTACGTTTTATCTTCATCACCTTTCTTCCGCCAATTCCAATACTCACCTTTCACATCGCTCGCCATACCTTTGCGACTTTACTTGTAATGGACGGAGTATCAATATATAAGATACAAAAATTTCTCGGTCATAAATCTGTCAATATGACAGAGAGATATTTGAAATTCGACCTAAAAGTGGCGCAAGTCAATATGGAAGAGATAGATACATTCAGTTAAAACACCTAATAATCATTGGCGCATAGGATTATACTCTTGTTACTCTTGGAAGAAATGACTAATTTTGTACCGTCAAGAGTGACAAGAATAAAGAAAGTGCCTCTAATTCGATAAATCGCCAATCTATCAATGCAAACGAGGCGCAGTTGAACAGCTCATTAACGTGGGCTGCTCTCTGTGCGTTTGCATAGGCGTTTGGCGATGCCTTCGAGTTAGCATGGGAGCAGTCCACTTTTTAAGTATAACCCCTGTGTCTTGTCTGCGGCATAGAGAACTCGAAATTCGCCAATGATTGATTACTCCTTACGCTATGGCTCTGGAGAAACTTTGCATCTGCCATATCCCATCCGCACCTATTTTGATAATGGAGCGGAAGAATGGGCTGATTGCACCCCAAAGCAAAAGTTGCTTGACTTAGGTTATGTGACTACAATGGGTTATGACATTACCCAAGATGTTCGTGAAATCTTGAAAAACCATTCCTATATCTCAGAAGAAGACATCAAACATTCCATAGCTTTACTTCTGTCTGAGTTATTGGAAAAAGGGATAAATTTTGTAGAGGCAAGGTATGAACGTGTTTCAGTAAAGGATATGATAGATGATTTAAAAGAGTATCTTGTCATGTTCTATGTATTGCCGTTTGATGATTCGGACCACTATCTAATTTCTCCCAAACGGGAAACAACCTATAATGATATTCTTGTTGCCAATCACTGGAACATCGTTGCTGATGAATGTCAAGGCAACGATGCACTGTATAGCGATTGCAAGGAATATATATATCCAGGTGATGAGGTCTGTGTTGAAAGATATAACGCGACTGCTACCGATGAGACACGCTTTATTCTGAATACCATACCTTATCCATTTCAAGGCAATCCTTTGACAGCAAAGGTTATAATACTAAGCCTTAACGCAGGCTATGTTCCAAGAGTTAATCACTATTTTGCTAAGATACTTCAACACTATCCTCAGTTGGCGGAAGGCGTTATGTGCTTCATGCGTGAAAATTTGCGTCTGAACGTAAAAGGTTTTATGCCAGATGCACGCAGTTTGGCAGAAGAACACCCCAATTATCAAGACGCTTATAATATGCTTGGTGATTGGTATTGGTTTGATATTCTCTCGAAATGGCAGAATGAAGGATTAAGTTTTGATGAAATATTCTCAAATGTAGCTTTGATACAATCAATACCATATTCTTCGATAAAAGCGAAAAGCCTTCCCAAAGGATGTGTACTACCGTCCCAAGTTTTCATCAAAAAAATGATAACATATATCGCCAATTACACAGACGCAATCTTTGTGGTGCCAAGAGCCGTGAAAAATTGGCAAAAGTTACTTGGGGTGACTTGGCGCCAACTGGAGCGAGAGGATAGATTAATAATCGGGAAAAATCCGCTCAATCAATCTCTTACTAAGAAAAATCTTGGGGAGGAACGATATAATAGAATTATTAGTCATATCAAAAAGTGAAAAAGATATGAACCTTAATCAAACTCTCAAAGCAATCGTAATCGGATTTTGTTCGGTGTCGGTCTGACGTGGCTTTAGCCCTTATCATACCATTGACTATGGGCGTGAGCCATGTCGGAAAATTCATATACGATTGTTCAGATGATATATCCTCGATGGCTTTATTGGCAGGAGGAGTATGTTCGGTCTTATGGATTATTCTCATCGCTCGTGCGCAGAAGAAGAAAAATAAAGAAGAACTTGAAAACGAAATGCTGGAATACTTCCGAAAGTAAAAACGAGAACACAGAAAAAGACTGAAAATTTCAAACATAATTAGCTGAAAGTTTGTTGATTAATAATATTTAACAGAAAACGGCGTAAAATTACGTTGCTTTCCGTGCTATTATATAGGTAAGAAAGCCAAAGTAGGCTTCTTTAAAATTTATCAGTAATTATGATAGACGGTACTAAATTTTACTTTCCGGCAAATCAATTCAAGGGCAATTTTTCTAATTGTATCTTGACTGAGAAAAAAGGAACCAGAAATGAATGGAGATTGAATAATCCCATGAATAATTCACATATGTCAGTTTGGGAACATCATAACGGTGCAGTTACAGTTAAAGGCAGTTTGCGTAAGTGGCAATTCGGTGATTATAGCATTGCGGATTTGACGCTTTCATCATTCGTAGAAGCGACTAAACTGCTTGCAGAAATGCTTGGAATAGCCTGGGAAACTCTTTGTGTTGCTTCTGCTACGCAAATTGAGTTTGGTTTTAATATCCCGATTTCAATTCCTTATTCCAAACTAAGTATAAAGATTGTTTCCTATGCTACATTTAGGGCTAAAAAAATTCGAGGCAGAGGCAGAACCAAAGGAAACTACGGAACTTTATATTTTGGAAAAAGAGAAAGTGACTTTCGATTGAAAATATATGACAAATGCAAAGAAATAGAGGATAAAGCAGATTTGACGGATGATATTATATCATCTAATACCTCTCCAAACATTATGCGAATAGAATTTACGGCTGACGATAAAGATGCATTAAAACGTAAAGGTCTGTCAAAGATAGCCAGTATAAATGATTTGATAAATCATTGGGAGGAGTTACGCGAATTATGGGCTTATGAAGTCGGAAGAATTACCATACAAAGCGTCATATCCGATACTGCCAATTTTTCGTTAAAGGATATTCTTTGCGCAGAAACCTTGAATTTATATCCTTGGAAAGATAATATCAACTTTTTTGAAGAATATATCAAAGAGCATCATAAAACGCAAGCATCTATAAATTCAGCAAAGACGAAATTGTATACAAGGATAAATTACCTCTTTGATAACCATAGTGATACAAATGATTATCGCAAGATTGATTTATATAGAGATATTATCCGATATTTTGCTGATATAAAGGCAGATGGAGAGAATATAAATCTCTCTAAAATTATTGCTATGCTCCAATCCCATACTCGGTATGGTAGTACAGAAATATAAATGCTAAACCTGCTTAATAATAAGGGGGAATAATAACCTATAAATAGTAATATTGCCTATATACCTGTCCATATATGCCTAAATGCTATAGATAAGAGATTATAAATAATATCATTGAATTTATGATACTGTAATATTGGCTATTGGCATATGATTATAGTTTTGAATTGGCTGGCAATGGCAAATAGAGGGATTGCACGTGCAATCCCTAATTGCTATAAACAGCAGGGGAATTGACGCTCCGTATTATACGTTTGAGCGAGGAAATATGACAGAGATGTTGTTCAGCCATTTTAAAGCATTGTAGCCGCGTTTCTAACCTCTCGCCGTTACCTTCTACCTCTCCGTGCTTAAAGTGGCTTAGAACACTTGCTATTCGTTAAATTCATAATCTTTTTTATCCAGTAACTATCTGTAATAAAAATTAGTGACTCTCTGTAAATGAAAAGTAGATGACAAGGCATCTTGCCCTCTTTTTTATTGTCAGCACCCCTATATGCGCCCCTCCAATTTTGAGAATATTGGTAAAAGTGGTTATTCCAGCGTGTTATTTTCGTAGTTTTAAGACTAAATAAGGGAGCGTTTAAGACTAAATAAGCTTGATTGTGGTGACGTTGAATGTAAGTGAAGGTAAATTTGAGTCAAAAAAACAGAATCGCAATGAGAAAAGCATTACTATTCATAACAATTCTGCATAGTGTAGCCGCTTATGCTGAAACGGAAACTCCTGATACGATATCCTCCCGGCAACTCAATGAAGTTGTTGTAAAGGGTGAGAAGCCTCAAGTCAGAGGCGAAGATGGCATTATGGTCGTTGACCTGCCGGGGATTGTCAAGGATAAACCTGTAAATAACATACTTGAGGCTCTTGGCTATCTGCCCGGCGTGACAAATAATAATGGAATGATATGGCTTACGGGAGCGTCCGACGTCACTATTATTCTGAATGGTGAACTGACAAATATGCCACTTCAGAATCTTTATCAACTGCTGTATACTATGCCGATTGACAGACTGAAGAATGTCGAGGTAATGTATTCCGCTCCGGCAAAATATCATGTCAACGGTGCAGTTATTAATGTGGTGTTGAAAACACCTACGCCTCTTGACGGTCTGCAAGGACAAATCCGAGCCGGATATAATCAGGCTCATTACGGGTCGTATGGAGGTGCGCTTGCAGCCACATACGCTGTCGAGGACTGGACTTTTGATTTGAACTATGGATTAACTCGCAGTAAATCGTGGAGCCGCGAGGAAACATGGTCGAATCATCTTTACAATGGTAATCGGACTATGATTGAGGATGATATGCGCCGTATCGGTCAGAACTGGAGCAACACCATATTTGCTTCTGCTTCATATAAAACTTTGAAACTGACTTATAACGGTCAGATAATCTCCGATTCAAATAATTGGGGCCTTTCGTCGGGAACTCTTGGCAACTTCACAAATTCCTACAATATGTTGTCGCCGGTGGGGTATCATAATATCGCACTGCGTTACACCACGTCATTCGGTATGACTATAGGGGGCGACTATACGCGCTATTCAGAAAACCGCTCGCAGTCGTTGTTTAAGGACACGGACTATCTGCTTGGTTCTTTGACGCGTCAGGACATAAACCGTTGGCATATCTATATCGATCAACAGCATCAGCTTGGCAAATGGCAACTGAACTATGGAGCGGAGTATCAGTACTCGAATGACCACAGTCTGCAACATTACGGCGTATTATCAGATAATTCTGATTTTGACGATATTCTAAACGAGGATGTTGCGAGTTTCTATGCAGGCACTCAACGGTCGTTCGACTGGGGATTGTCGTTTAATGTTTCGGCAAAGGGTGAGTATTATCATAACAAGTATCAGCACAGTTGGAATTTCATTCCACAGCTCGGAGCGACTTACTACAATACTCCGAAAAGCATTTTCCAGCTCAACCTCAGCACCCAACGCATTTATCCCTCTTATTGGGAGTTGCACGGGGGTACAAGCTATATCAATGATTATTCTACTGTGATAGGAAATCCGGAGCTTCAGCCATATATCCAATACGATGCTCAGTTCAGCTATATCTTTAAACAGAAATATGTGGCGACTCTCTATTTACAATATGGCGATAAATCGAGTGTGCAGTTGCCTTATCAGTCGTCTGACGAACTTAAACTTATCTATCAGACAATCAATATGAACTACAAGCGCGTTGTCGGCCTGAATTTGTACGCCCCCTTCAATGTAAGCTATATCTGGAATACGACAGTTACCGCAAATGTATTCAATCAGCGCGAAAATGCAGACCGTTTTCATGACATAAGTTTCGACAATAGTAAATGGATTTTCTATGCTTCGATCAACAACGCCTTCAAATTCAGTAAAAACAGTCCACTGTCATTAATGGTAGAGTTTACCTATATATCACCATCTCTGCAAGGAATAGCCGATTTATCGGCTATGTGGAAAATTGATGCCGGCGTGAAATGGCAATTCGGCACAAAGCGCTGTTGCGAATTAGACCTAAAGGCCGACGACATATTCAACCGCTGGTCACCTACAATGACAATCAATACTTCGGGACAGGACTATCGTATGAAGGTCAGTGATATGACCCGTAACCTTAAACTTACTTTCATCTGGCGCTTCAACGGTTTCAAACCCAAGGACAACAGCATCGACACCTCCCGCTTCGGTACAGGCAGATAAGCCATTTTCAATGTATTGAGCCATTGTCTGGGTTTATTGATGACGGAGAAAGATTCTGTGCGGCGTCACGTTTGTTCAACTATCAGCAATCAGACTTTGGGCGTTGGTCAATGCTGAGTCGAATTCAGCCTGTGAAGCCTCAGGTTTATAACGAATAAACTGAGTATTTCGTTCAATTGAGTGTAGATTCAAAAACGAAGTGCAAAAAGCTTCGTTTTTGAATCTTCAGGCTGGAAGTCTATGGTTTTGCGTTTGAGGGAATAGAAGACGGCGTTTGTGTATTTATGTTGGTGTAGTCGGGGTTTATTCGTATTTTTGTGTGGTTGAATTCGGTTTTACCAAGTTTTTATGTATATTTTTTTATGGATCATTTGAGATATACGCCTGATAATATTAGCTCGCTTGGCGAGGATGAGATTTATGTATTCGGAAGTAATCTTGCCGGTAATCATGCCGGAGGGGCTGCGCGTGTCGCTCTCGAACGTTTCGGCGCTGTAATGGGGCAAGGAGTAGGAATACAAGGCCGTTCCTATGCCATACCGACCATGCAGGGTGGTGTGGAATCAATCAGGCCTTATGTCGACGATTTTTTCGAACTTGCCGAAGAGTGGGATCAGACCACATTTCTGGTCACACGTATAGGCTGCGGTATCGCCGGATTCACGGATGAGGAAATCGCTCCGTTATTCGACCGCGCACTGGATATGTATAACGTTGTCCTGCCCGAGTCTTTTGTCAGGATTCTACAGGCCAGACGTTCTAAGGGTTAGCTCAGTGTCTGTTTTCCACCGCCGTTGACGAAAAGCACCTGCCCGTTGATCCACGATGATGCCGGGGAAGCGAAGAAAAGTACTGCTTGGGAGATGTCGGAAACATTCCCGAGTCTTTTTATAGGGGTGTGGCGTAGCATTTTTTCCCTCATTTGAGGTGTCATTACGGATGCAAGGGACCCGGTTTCGGTTGCGCCGGGACCCACGCAGTTGATCCTTACGCCGTAAGGTCCGAAATCGTATGCCAGATTTGCCGCAAGATGGTTCATTGCGGCTTTGCTTGAAGCATATATGCTCATATCGGCTTCCGTATTCACAGAACTTACGGATGTTATGTTGATGATGCTTCCGTATCCGGATTCACCCATCAATGGAACTGCGAGCTGACATAGGCGCCATGGCGCGAATACGTTTATACGGTAGATGCGTTCTATATAATCGGAGTCTATTTTGAATGTGTTTTCGCGGCCTCCTCCTCCCATACCGGCGTTATTGACAAGGATGTTGATTGTGCCGAAAGCTACGACGGCGCTGTTGATGAGTTCTACAAGGTCCGGGTCTGATGTCACATCACATTTTACGGCTATAGCTTTTCCACCGTTTGCCACGATGCTTACGGCTACGTTCCGAGCTTTTTCGATGTTGATGTCGCCTACGACGATCATGGCTCCTGCTGCTGCAAGAATTTCACAACAACTTTTGCCGATGCCGTCGCCGCCGCCTGTGACTACTGCGACTTTTCCGGAGAGATCGAACAGTTCCTGAATTTTCATAAGCTTATAGTAATATATGTTGTAATAAATAACATTTCAGCTGCTTCATGGTTTTTGAATCTACCGCTTAAGACCTTCGGTATTTGTATTTATATTTTAACATGCTCTAAAAGGTGGTTGTGGATTGTTTTGGAGTTGTATTTGTTGGTTTGTGTTTGGCTTGAAATTATTAATTTGTGTGGAAATTGGTTGCGGATTAATATCCCTCGGCATTAGTTTTGTGATAATTTCTTTAAACTGATGCCTAAATGAAAAAGTTCTTTTTTACTGTAGCGACAGTATTCATGCTTCAATCCTCTCATGCTCAAAGCATGCAGGCGCATGGTTCACGTCCGAATATAGTGCTTATTAATCTTGACGACATGGGATGCGGTGATCTGTCGGTCACAGGTGCCCAAGGCTATCTTACTCCAAACATAGACAGGCTTGCAGCCGAAGGAACGCGATTCACGCAGTTCTATGCACCTTCTTCTGTCAGTTCAGCCTCTCGCGCAGGCCTTATGACCGGGTGTTATCCAAGTCGAATCAGCATAAACGGCGCTCTTAAGCCCCTTACGGGCATAGGAGTGCATCCGGACGAAAAATTTATGTCGCAGATATTGAAAGATGCCGGATATGCCACAGCAATTGTCGGCAAATGGCATATCGGCGACGAGAAGGAGTTTCTGCCTCTTCAAAGAGGTTTTGACGAGTGGTTCGGTCTGCCGTATTCCAACGACATGTGGCCTTTCGGTTATAAATATACATTCGGCGAAACTCCTACGGAACGAGTGTGGGATCGTCCCGATCTTCCGCTGTACGACGGTAACGAGGTTGTACGCTATATTATGGACATGGACCAGCAAAGCGAGTTGACTACTCTCTACACGGAGCGTGCCGTAGATTTTATACACCGCAGCAGCGGACGGCCTTTTTTTCTCTATTTTGCCCATACGATGGTTCATGTACCGCTGCCTGTCGCCGAGCGATTCAGGGGTAAAAGCGAACAGGGACTTTTCGGTGACGCCATGATGGAAGTGGACTGGAGTGTCGGGGAAGTCCTTGATGCCATAAGGGAGATCGGTGCAGAGGAAAATACTCTTGTCGTGTTTACTTCCGACAACGGAGCCTGGATTAATTTCGGTGCACATGCCGGAAACAACGGCGGCCTGAGGGAGGCCAAGCATTCGTCGTTCGAAGGCGGACAGAAAGTTCCGTGCATCATGAAGTGGCCGGCCGTAATACCGGCCGGAAAAATAATAAACAGGATGGCCAGCCAGATCGATCTGTTGCCGACTTTTACGGCTCTTGCCGGAGGGGAACTGCCTGAAAAGATCATCGATGGAGTGGATATAACACCGCTTATGTCGGGCGACAATTCATTTCGTCCTCATGAATATCTTTATTATTATGTCCTGAATTCGCGGCTTAACGGTGTGCGCGACGATCGGTTCAAGCTTGTCGAACCGCATAAGTATGCATCCCATGAAGGGACTTTGCCTCACGATGACGGAACTCCCGGCAAACGTGTTACGAATGCTACTGACTGGGCACTTTATGATTTGCGACGCGACCCGGGCGAACGTTATGATGTAAAAGACATGTATCCCGAGGTTGTGGACAGGCTCAAGTCGGCGCTTGACGATATGAGAGCGCGTTGCGGCGACAGTAACATGAAAGTCAAAGGGAGCGAAAAAAGGCCTCATGGTTATATATATAATCCGCTGATTGAAAAGTATTCGCATGACCGCTCCGATTATACTGTCCGCGGACGCGGAAACAAAACGGACAAAGAGCCGAAAAACAAATGAATGTGCTTATGCGTCTATTTTAAAAAAAAAATATTTTCATTGAAACGTATCGATTCCCTTATATTGCTCGTGAATTCGCTTTCGAAGGCGGAACGTAAGGCTTTTGTAATGCGTTGTCGCGGTAATGCCGGTGATTTGACGCGTAAGAGCTATTCATTTATTTACCGGCTGATTTCCGATGATCATCTGTGCGACGGAAATACGGTAAAAGAACAATTTCTGCTCAGATATCCCGGCGGAGCGTTCGAGGTTGAAGTAAAGTACCTTTACGACAAAATCACCGAAACTCTTATGTCGTTGCGTCCGGTCAAAGATATTACATATAGTCTGCTTAATGACATAGGTAAAGCCCGGATGTTTTTCGAACGCTCTCTTTTCGAGGAGAGTTTTGAACTTACGGCATCGGTGATTGAAAAAGCCCGTCGGCTTGGACTCAACGAAATTGTCCTTATGGCCCAGAAGCTTGAACTTGAATTTTTTCTGTCGCTTGATTTCCCCGGCATAAGCGAACGCGAACTATTCGAGAAGCATACGCTGCAGCGCAAGACTCTCAAAAGCATAAGTCTGATAACAGAGCACGCGTCGCTTTATAATCTTTTGCGACAGCGCATGTTGCACATAGGTTCCATTCACACATCGGAGCAGCAGAATATCATGCACGATCTTGTAATGAGCGAATTCTACAGTTTCAGTGCCGAGTCGGAAAAATCATTTGAGCTTGAACGTAATCACCGTATGTTTCAGGCAAGCTATCTTATGGAAACCGGTGATATGGAGGGGGCGCTGACGGTCTACAGCTCTCTTCACCGTCTGTTCGAAGAGAATCCCGGAAATCCTGCCTCGACACCTATATATCATCTTTCAGTGCTCGAAGGCATATTGCGTGCTCTGCGTTTTGCCCGACGTTACGGGGATATGGAAATATTTCTCGAAAAAGTCAGGGCGATGGCTGTCAAATCGTCGTCGGACATGAAAGCCAACATATTGTGTCTGCTATTCCAATACGAATTGGTTCCGCATCTCGATACCGGTGATTTTTCTTCCTGCCGCGATATTGTGGCACGGTATCGCGACATTCTTGGCGGAAAAGAAAGCAGACTGCTCTCGGTGCGGGAATGTGAACTGATGCTTTATCTGGCTATTGTCGAACTCGGACTTGGAAACTGGAAAAAAGTGAACCGTATCATAGCCCAGGCTATGGTCAACCAGAATATCAAATATCTGCCGATGATGCGCACCGTGCGCCTTGTGCGTCTTATGGCATATTATGAGCTTGGAGAACATGATCTGTTGCAATATGAAGCCAGATCCATCTTGCGCTCGTCGGGAAAATTCGTGTTCGCCACGGAGCGCATGATGCTCCGTTTTCTTGCCAATTCGGAACTTCCGCCCATGAAACGCCAACGGATGGCTATATGGAACAAGCTCAGTCCGGTTCTGGATAAATTATCTGCCGATAAATATGAACGCAAGCTTCTGCTGCATTTCGACTTTACCGCATGGGTTGAAACAAAGCTTACTGGAGTGCCGTTGTCGGAAGTTTTGGCTCGCAAGTCGAAACCCTACGTCTGATGTTTGCCAGTCAGTGTTTTAGGTTTGCAGGTCGCGCATTTTTGCTGTTTTGAAATTATATTTTTTGTGAATATTTGGTCATGAATGCGCCTTAAAGGCAGCATATATTTGCATCACAACATCTAATCCGCCATGAAATCGAATTCTACCGCTCCAAGAATTGTAGTTGTCGGCAGCTGTAATACCGATATGATTATACGAGCCGACCGTTTTCCCGCACCGGGTGAAACGGTTCTCGGCGGCACATCTTCTATGGAGCCGGGTGGAAAAGGTGCTAATCAGGCTATTATGGCAGCCAGACTCGGTGGCGACGTCACTCTGATTTCAAAAATCGGATATGACCTTTTCGGCCTTCAGGCTATAGAACTTTATCGCAACGAAAAGATTTCGACGAAACATGTGGTGACCGATGTCGCGAATCCCTCCGGACTCGCTATGGTGACGGTGAACTCCATGGGAGAAAGCCATATAATCGTAGCTCCGGGGGCAAATTCCACACTCAGTATCGATGATGTCAGGAAGGCCGAGAATTGTATCGCCTGCGCCGATATATTGATTGTCCAGCTTGAGATTCCCATCGATACAGTCGGTTTCGCCATATCGTTGGCACAAAAGTACGGTGTGCGCACAGTGATGAAGCCGGCTCCGGCTCCGCTTTCTCTGAGCGATTCCATCATCAGCGGGCTTTTTGCGATTCTTCCCAACCACGTCGAGGCGGAACACCTCACAGGTATTAAGATTGACGGAGCAGACAGTGCCAGAGCTGCTGCAGATATGATTAGCGCGGGTGGAGTCGAAAATGTGATAATTACTCTCGGTAGCGGGGGCGTCTTTGTAAAAGCCGGCGATTCCTATGCTTCAATTCCGGCCAGAGATGTTGAAGTTGTCGATACGACCGGTGCCGGAGATGTTTTCTGTGGAGCTTTCTGCTATCAGGTTTCGCTCGGACGTCCGATAATGGATGCCGCCTTGTATGCCAATGCGGCGGCATCGCTGTCGGTGACGCGTTTCGGTGCGCAAAGGGCAATACCTTACCGCGAGGAAGTAGATGCAATAATCTGACCATTGGCCGGTATGAACCGGAAATTGAATAATATAGCGAATAAACCAAAAACATCCGTTCTTGATGAATAAAATCGTAGTTGTTGGAAGTTCCAACATTGATATGATGGCTAAAGTAAGCCATCTTCCCTCCTGCGGCGAAACCGTCTGCAATGCGGTTTTCACCCATGCTGTAGGAGGCAAAGGTATGAATCAGGCCATTGCTGCGGCTCGGCTTGGCAGTGATGTCACTTTCGTCACCGCTCTGGGCAATGACCATTATGCCGATATGCTTAGCAATATGCTTCACAAGGAAGGCATCGTCACCGATTATGTCATTTACGATAACGAGAATCCTACAGGTACGGCGCTTATCTATGTCAGTAACTCAGGCGACAATTGTATAGCGGTCGCATCGGGGGCGAACAGCAAGCTGCAGCCGGAACTTGTGCATACATTCGAGAAAGCCATACGTCAGGCAGACATTGTGCTGATGCAGGCCGAGATTCCATATTCCACCATACGCTCAACTGCTTTACTTGCCCATGGCCTCGGTAAAAAGGTGATACTGAATCTTGCACCCGTATGCCAGGTCGATTCAGAACTTCTTGCTGCTGTCGACGTACTTGTTGTCAACGAAATAGAAGGTGCTGCCGTAGCCGGTATCCCTTATTCAGGCGATAATCTTGACGAAATCATAGAACGTCTGCAACTTACCGGAATCAGAAACATCGTCGTTACGGCAGGCAGTGCCGGTGCTTATCTTCTGACGCCATTTACGAGGATTCACGTTCCCTCGTTCAAGGTCAATGCCGTTGATACTATTGCAGCCGGCGATACGTTCTGCGGCGCACTCGCCGTAGTATTCGAGGGGGACTATATCACAGAAGAAAACATGCGTTATGCCAATGCTGCCTCAGCGATAGCCGTTACCCGTCCGGGGGCGACTACTTCAATTCCTGATGCCGGGGAAGTGGCTCAATTCATAGCTTCGCAAACAACTGTAACATCTATATCCAATGAAAAAATTGAACAAAACGTCAAAAAGACAGTGGCTTCCTAAGCGCATCGCTGTTCTTGCGCTGGCTATGGCTTTTGCTGTTGCCGGGGCATTCGCTCAGAATCATGTCACGGGTAAAGTGACGGCTCCTGACGGTGAACCGCTCACGGGTGTCAGCGTAAATGTAAAGGGCGGCTCCGGCGCAGCCGTGACCGATATTGACGGGAATTACCGTATAAATGCCGCACCCGAGGCAAAACTTCTGTTCAGTTATGTCGGCTGTCTGTCCGAGGAAATAGCCGTTCATGGCCGCAATGTAATCGATGTGGTCATGCGCGACAGCCAGCAGCAACTTGGCGAAGTCGTTGTGGTCGGTTACGGAACCCAGAAAAAAGTGAATCTTACCGGCGCTGTCGCTGCGGTAGGTGCCGAGAAACTTGAAAACCGGCCTACGAATTCCGTCACACAGATGCTTCAAGGTGCTATGCCTAATGTCAATATCTCGGTGAACACCGGATCTCCCGGTGCAGGAGGTTCGCTCAACATACGCGGACAAGGCTCGATCAACTCCAACTCTCCGCTGATTCTTATCGATGGAGTTCCGGGCAGTATCGATCAGGTCAATCCTAACGATATTGAGTCGATTTCAGCTCTGAAAGATGCGTCGTCCGCAGCTATCTACGGTGCGCGTGCCGCTTTCGGTGTAATTCTTGTCACCACGAAAAAAGCTTCGGAAGGAAAAGCCCGCGTCACATATTCTGGTTATGTTTCATGGTCGCAGCCGACGGTAAAGACTGATTTTGTCACCAGCGGCTATGAACATGCCACTATTTATGATACTTCATATAAAAGCGTGGGCAGTTCCGCAACAGGATATACAGAGGCCGATTATGCTGAACTTGAGGCACGCCGTTATGATACCGTTGAAAATCCCGAACGTCCGTGGGTTACCAAGGACGCCACAGGAAAATATCATTATTACGGTAATTTCGACTGGTGGAACTGGATGTACAAGAAGAACGCTCTCTCGCATTCGCACAATGTGGCGATTTCCGGCGGAGGCGACAAGGTACAATATTATATCTCAGGCAGCTACTATACGAAAGAGGGCTTTATCCGTATTGCGGACGAACGCTACAATCAATATACGCTCACGTCTAAAATCAATGCACGTGTAAGCGACAGAATCAGGATTTCCAATAATACTACATACTTCGACCGTTCACATTCTTATCCCGGTGAAAACGCCTCGAATGCCGCCTTTGCCCGTACAATGATCAACTGCGCACCTTATTATGTGCCCATCGGTCCCGACGGAAATTACACCGGAGTTATGGCTAACGGAAAAATTCTGGGAGAAGCCCGTTTTGCCGATATCATGGGTGGAGTTTCAAAAGGTTCGGTAGGCCTGCGACGCTTTAAAAATACGTTCTCGGCTCAGTTTGACATAATCAAAGGCCTTAAGCTCAATGCCGACTACACATTCATGTTTACGATGGATGATAACTGGAAACGCCAGGGCATTGTATATGTTTCATCCGGATTTGAAGGACGGACACAGCTCAGTTCCACCACAGCGCATAAGACCGACTATTATCAGAAAAGCATGTCCTTCAACCCGTCGCATGTGTTGAATGCTTATGCGTCCTATGATGTGTCATTTGCACAGAAACATAACCTTTCGGCTGTCGCCGGTATCAACTACGAGCATCAGCAAACGGCAGATCTTCTCGGCTATCGTTCAGATGTGCTATCCGAATCGTTGAATGATCTCAATCTTGCTGTCGGCGACGAATTCAAGGCTCAGGGTGGTGCATCGGCTTATGAACTGTTCGGTTTCTTCTTTCGTGTGAACTATAACTTCGACAACCGCTATCTTTTCGAAGTGAACGGACGTTACGACGGCTCGTCGCGCTTCCTTTCCAGCAATCGTTACGGTTTCTTTCCTTCGGCATCGGCCGCATGGCGTATCAGCGAGGAAAATTTCATGCGCGATCTTACGTTTGTCAATAATCTTAAGCTGAGGGCTTCTTACGGTGTGCTCGGCAATCAGCTCGGCGTGGCCATGTATCCCTACAGTACGATAAGCCAGAAGCAGTCCGCCGATTATATTGTAGACAACGAGCTTATCTATTATCTTACGACTCCCCAGCCCGTGTCCTCCGATTACACATGGGAAAAAGTACATTCTTTTGACGTCGGTCTGGATTTCTCTCTGCTCAATAACCGTCTTTCTTTCTCCGGCGACTACTTTAACCGTCGCACAACCGATATGTTTGCCGATGGTATAACTGTTCCCGGTGTATTCGGAACAGATCCTCCCCGACAGAATGCCGGAGAACTGAGTACTAACGGCTACGAACTTACTCTTTCATGGAATGACCGCATAAAGCTCTCCCGCGGCACTCTGGCTTACGAGGTGCGCGCATCTGTCGGCGATGCTGTTTCGAAAATTACCAAATACAGCGGCAATGATTCAAAAGTCCTTACCGATTATTATGAAGGCATGACTCTCGGCGAGATATGGGGCTACCGTATTGACGGATTGTTCCGCTCCGACGAAGAAGCTGCGGCATACGACGTGGACCAGCTTCAGGTGAACCGTGATATAAACCTTTCCACAGGTGAATGGGCTACTCTGCGTGGCGGTGACCTTAAATTCATCGATATTGACGGAAACGGGCGTATCGATGACGGATCGAATACCTTGGCAGACCACGGCGACCTGGAAATTATCGGTAATTCCACTCCGCGCTGGAATTACGGCTTCGGGGCCTCGGTAAGCTGGCTCGGTTTCGACGTCGACGTCAATTTCCAGGGCATAGGACGTTTCAATATGTATCCCGATAAGGAAATGGAGAAATTCTGGGGTTCATGGGGGCGTGTCAATAGCGCGTTCCTGCCAAAAGGTCTTGCCGAACAGGCTTGGACCGAATCGAATCCGGATGCCTATTTCCCGCGTCTTGAGCGTGGCAGTGCCTCTTACAAGGACAAAGCCCAGATGCGTGTGGTCAACGATCGTTATCTCCAGAATCTCGCCTATTTGCGTCTGAAAAACCTGTCGGTCGGATATACGCTTCCGTCGCAACTTACACGCAAGTTTTATGTAGAGCGTCTGAGGATTTATTTCGCCGGTGAGAACCTTTGTTACTGGAGTCCGTTCCACACCGATTATATCGATCCGGAGCAGGCCATGTCGTCGGCCGACGCCCGTATTTATCCTTTCTCCCGGACATTCTCGGCCGGTCTTAACATCACATTCTAACACTTGCCCACCATGAAATCAAAATATCTGTCAATAGCGGTTCTGTCGGCTCTGGCGCTTGCTTCGTGCAACCTCGACCAGCTGCCTAAGTCGGAACTTAGCCCTGAAAACTCTTTTTCTACTGAAAATGAATTGAAACTGTATATCAACGGTCTGTTGCCGCAGATGACAGGTTCGACATCGGAAACAGCAGACAACGGAATAAGGACAACTCTTCCCGACTATATGACCGGGGTGCGTAGCTCTACCATAAGCGCCGGAAGCTGGAGTTGGGGAAACCTCCGTAAAATCAACATTTTCTTCAAATATTCTCCAAATTGCAAGGATGACAATGTGCGTGTGAAGTACGAGGCTATGGCACATTTCCTTCGTGCGAAATTCTATTATGAAAAGCTCAAGACATTCGGCGGTGTGCCCTGGTATGATATAGTTCTTGATGACAATAGCCCCGAGCTGTATAATCCACGCGATAGCCGTGATTTCATAGCTGATAAGATTCTCGAAGATCTTGATATCGCAATTCTTTCGCTGCCCGAGGCCAAGAGCATCAATACAATCACGTTGTGGAGTGCTTTGGCATTGAAAAGCCGTTTCTGCCTCTTTGAGGGTACTTTCCGTAAATATCATGGACTTGAGGGAGCCGACCGTTTCCTTGAACAATGTGTCACGGCGTCAGAGGCGCTTATGACGTCCGGAAAATTCTCGATAGATATGACCGGCGGTCCGTCGACGGCCTATCGTGATCTTTTTGCCCAGCCGCTCACAAACGACGCTTCACCTATAGAGGTAATCAATGCTCAGGCTTATAACTTCAGCCTTGGTGTGAAACATGGCTTCAACTATGCCCTTACTAATCCGGCCGGCAACAAGATGGGCTTTGAAAAGACTTTTGTCAATTCATATCTGATGGCCGACGGTTCGAGGTTCACGGATCGTCCGGGATTCGCCACAATGACTTTCGGAGAAGAATTCCAAGGCCGTGATCCCCGTATGGCTCAGACTATAGCAGGTCCCGGTTTTACACGTGTGGGTGAAACCGAGGCTGTGACAGAGAATCTGACTAATGCCGTCACACATTCCGTGACAGGTTACATGCCTATAAAATATTATGCAGGATCGCTTGCCGATGCCCAGAATTCAAATGAAAACGATGTCATAATTTACCGTTACGCCGAAGTTCTGCTCAACTATGCCGAAGCCAAAGCCGAACTCGGGACACTGACGCAGGATGACCTTGGTCTTTCCGTGAAGCTTATCCGCGATCGTGTCGCTATGCCCGGTATCGATCTTGACGAAGCCAACCGGAATCCGGATCCATATCTTGCCGCAATGTATCCGGCTGTTCAGGGCGGTAACAAAGGCGTGATTCTGGAAATCAGACGGGAACGTCGCATAGAGCTTGCCATGGAGGGCTTGCGCTACGACGACATAATGCGTTGGAAAGCGGGTGCACTTTTTATTCCGCGTTTTCACGGAGCGTATTTCCCCGGTACCGGAGGTTACGATCTCAACGGCGACGGCAAGAACGAGATTTATCTGTATGTCGACAACCGTCCGCCGACACCTTTGCTCCGAGGTGCAAAACCGCTCAAGATAGGACTTGATGTTTTCCTCAGCGACGGAACAAGCGGTTATCTTGTCGCCAACATCGACAGGGTCAAGTCGTGGAATGAGCAGCGCGACTATCTCGCTCCTATTCCAAGCACTGCACTTGTGCTCAATCCGAATCTCGAACAGAATCCTTACTGGGATACCCCCGGAAATAAAAATCAATAATGATGATTATGACTCGCAGTGCTGCAATAATTGCAGCAATTACATCGCTTTCATTCGGCATGGCAGCCGAAACACTTTCCAATGGTATCGTGCTGCCGGCCGTCTGGCCACCTGAATATAATGTCAGCTTTGACCCGATGCCATTGCCTTATCTTTCGGAAGCAAGACCCGAAGTACTTCCGATCGACAACGGAAGGCAACTGCTCGTCGACAGTTTCCTTATCGAGAGCAGTACGCTCGAACGTGTGGCCCATACGCCTGTCAAAGTTCCGTTCAATCCTGTACTGAGTCCTGAAACTCAGCTTGAAATGGGTGTTTACGGAACTCCGGGCGCATCGGCAAAAGACGGTGGCGTGTGGTGGGATCCGCGTGACGGCGTGTTCAAAATGTGGTATGAGGCCGGATGGCTGAACAAGATGGCTTATGCCACAAGTAAAGACGGTATAAACTGGGAGCGTCCTGAACTTGATGTGGTTCCCGGTACAAACGAGATTGTTCCCGATATTGTCGCCGATGCTTCGACGGTATGGCTCGACCATTTCACGGACGACGACAGCCAGCGATTCAAAATGTTTCTGCGTTCGCCGAACAGTATTCCCGGAAGCAAGGAACGCTTCAACTACGGAAACTGCATGGTGTCGCCTGACGGAATACATTGGAGTGCGCCTGCCCGCACCGGACGTTGCGGCGACCGCTCGACAATTTTCTATAATCCGTTCCGAAAAGTATGGGTCTACAGCCTGCGAAACGCCGGGAATGTCAACCACAGTGCCATAGGTCGTTATCGGCTCTATCATGAAAGCCCTGATTTTATGGAGGGTGCGTCGTGGGACTATGATAGCCTTGCATTCTGGACCGGGGCCGACTATAAGGATGATGCAGACCCATATATAGGCGACCGTCCGCAGCTATACAATCTTTCGGCGACTCCGTATGAAAGTATAATGCTCGCTTTGCCTCAGATACATCTTGGACCCGACAATGCGGTGTGCCGTAATAAAGGTATTCCCAAGATTACGGAGCTTAAAGTGGCGTATTCCCGCGACGGTTTCCACTGGGACAGGACCGACCGTGATGTGTTTATCAGTGCGGAACGTCATCCCGGAGCCTGGGACAGAGGATATGTTCAGTCGGTAGGCGGAATCTGTGCCGTTGTCGGCGATGAACTGTGGTTTTACTATATCGGTTTTTCCGGCGACAACCGCAAGCGCAGCAATGTCTACGAGCGCAACGGAATGCACTATGGCGGCAGTACCGGCATGGCCGTTCTGCGCCGCGACGGCTTTGTTTCGCATCATGCCGATTCATCCGGTGGCGAGTTGCTGACACGCCCGCTTGTCTTTTCCGGAAAATATCTTTTTGTCAATGTCGATTGTGACGGTGGCAGTATAGCAGCCGAAGTCATAGGACCCGACGGAAAAGTAGTCGAAGGTTATTCGATCGACGAGTGCCGTCCATTGAGTGTCGACAGTACCATAAGCCGCATATCGTGGAAAGGTAAAAAGGATCTGGCCGGTCTGGCCGGTAAACCGGTCAGAATCAGGTTCCGTGTTACCGACGGCGACCTCTATTCGTTCTGGGTAAGTCCTTCGGAAGCCGGAGAAAGCCGCGGGTTCAATGCTGCCGGCGGCCCGGGTTTCACAGGCGGCATCGACAACGAAGGCATGAACGCATATAAGGCTGCAAAAGCCTATCAGATAAAAAACAAACTTAATAACTTATCGAAATAACGCTATGTCAGTTAATAAAAAAGCTTTTGAGGGTGTGGTGACACCCATGGTAACACCCTTTACTGCTGACGGTGTCATTGACCGTCAGGCTCTTCAGCGCCTTGTCGACCATCTTGTCGACGGAGGTGTCAGCGGTATATTCCTTATGGGCACGACAGGGGAAGGCGCTTCCATGCCCGTTGCCATGCAGCATGAACTAATACGCCTTGCGGCTGAATATATAGCCGGCCGAACGAAATTATTTGTCCATGTTGCCGATTCCTGTCTTGACCGCAGTATAGAATTGGGAAAATTCGCAGCTGAATGTGGCGCCGACTATGCCGTGGCTGCTCTGCCGTATTATTTCTCGCTTACTCAGGAAGAGATAGTGGCTTATTATACCCGTCTGGCAGATAATCTTTCCTTGCCTCTGTTCCTGTATAATATCCCTGCCCAGACAAAGATGATGATTTCAGTCGCATCTGTAAAGGCTCTCGCAGTACATCCCAATATCATAGGAATGAAAGACAGTTCAGGCAACGGTACGTATTTCAATACTCTGCTTGCTGAAATCAAGCCCGAACATCCTGATTTTGCCATTATGGTAGGGCCTGACGAGATGCTGGCGTCGACCATGGCTCTCGGAGGAAACGGTGGCGTCAATTCCGGCTCGAATATTTTCCCGCGTCTTTATGTGGAACTGTTCAAGGCTGTCAAAGCTTCCGACAGTGCCCGTATTTCCAAGTTGCAGGCAATTGTGATGAAAGTATCCACACTTATTTATTCTGTCGACAATACTCCCGTGAGCTTCATGAAGGGACTGAAGGCCGCCATGGCTTCGCTCGGACTGATCCGGAACTGCGTCATTGCCCCTCTACATCCCGCAACGGAAGAAGCATCGTCCACAATTGCTGCAAACACTGCCGCAATAAGGAATCTTATTGATGAAGTTTTATGAAACCTGTATTCAGATTAATAGTCATGGCAATGACTGCATTGATGACTGCATCCTGCGGAGGCGGTAAAAGCGCTGAGGATGCCAAAGATAATAACATCGGGTTTAATGTCGGCGGCAGAAATGTCGTTCTGTCAGCTATATGCGACAGCGCTAAGACTGCCGGACATATAGCTCGATATCCTGATCGCTGGAACGCTGTTGCCGCTTTTCTTGCGAGTAGCGATCTTGCCGCTATGAAGGAGGGAGAATATGAAATTCTCCCCGAGAAGGAGGTATATGCCATTGTAAGCGCTTATGAACCGAAAGAAACTGATTCATGCCGTTTTGAGGCTCATCGCCGCTACATAGATCTCCAATATCTCATATCAGGTGAGGAGCGTATGGGTATTGTCCCGCTTGGCGATGCCGGCACTGTGCTGGTTCCTTATGTCGACGACATCGAATTCTATTCTCCCGACAGTATCGCTTCCGCGGAATATGCCGAGGCAAATCCTGACACGGTTTTTGTCTTTTTCCCTGACGATGTCCATCGGCCGAGTATGCGTGTGTCCGACAAGGCGGACAGTGTAAAGAAAATAGTGGTTAAAATCAAATACTGATGCAGATGAAGCTTCAGGAAAAATCGTTCTATCCTTGGCTTGTAGTCGTTCTGCTGGCTGTGGTGTCGATGTTGAATTATCTCGACCGGCAAATGCTTGCCACTATGCGGCCCTACATGATGGAGGATATAGAGGCATTGCGCGATATAGCGAACTTCGGTCGTCTTATGGCCGTGTTCCTTTGGGTATATGCTTTTATGAGTCCGTTGTCGGGGGCTATCGCCGATCGTATCAATCGTAAATGGCTTATCATTTTCAGTCTGGCAGTGTGGTCGACAGTGACGCTGTTGATGGGTTCTACTTATGACATAAATACCCTTTATGTTCTGCGTGGAATCATGGGCATCAGCGAGGCTTTCTATATTCCTGCCGCACTTTCGCTTGTAGCGGACTATCACAACGGACCTACACGATCGATAGCGGTGGGTGCGCTTACGTCGGGAATATATCTCGGCCAGGCTGTGGGCGGTTTCGGTGCCACCGTTTCGGCCAATATCTCATGGCAGTTCACATTCCATTCGTTCGGATTGCTCGGTATAGTCTATGCACTGGTTCTGGTCTTTCTTCTTTATGAGAAAAAAGGCCATGCGGAATCCTTGGCAAAGACTTCTAAAGGAAAAGATATACCATCGGCTGCCCGACGGCAGGGTGTGGCAATGCTTATCCGTCACACGGTTTTCTGGGTAATGCTTTTCTATTTCGCAGCCCTGAACCTTCCGGGTTGGGTGACAAAGAACTGGATGCCGACCATGATTTCCGACAGCCTCGGCATGAAGATGGAGGTAGTCGGTCCGATGTGGACTCTGACTCTTGCAATGTCATCTTTTGTGGGTGTATTCTTCGGCGGATGGCTTTCCGACCGATGGATCAGGCGTACGCTGCGCGGACGTGTATATACTTCCGCCAGCGGCCTTGCCATGATTGTTCCGGCTTTGTTGCTGGTGCTGTTCTCCGACAGTCTTCCGCTGATACTTGCCGGAGGTGTGATTTTCGGAGTCGGATTCGGCATGTACGATACGAATAATATGCCTATAATCTGTCAGTTCTTCCCGTCGAGCAGTCGCGCGACCTGCTATGGTATAATGAATTTTGTCGGTATCGCTGCCGGAGCTTTGATTACCGATATACTCGGCCATGCCATACAGGGCGGATATCAGAACACTGTGTTTATTGCGATGGTTGTGGCCGTGGCGGCTTCGGTTATTCTGGAAATAACACTGATGCGTCCCCGTACGGCAGATATGACCGACGAACTTATACAGGAGGAGTACGCTATAGAGGAACAGGCTTGAAAAAACAATGGTAAAAATGAAATTCAGAAATATAATTATAGCAGCGACTTTTTTGTCGGTAGCTTTGGTTTCGGATGCCGCGACATGGTTTGTGAAAGTCGACGGAGGCTCTGATACAGCCGGAACGACATGGCCGGGTTCGTGGAACTTCGCGACTTTTGTAAGCAAACTCGAGGAAGGCGTGATTGCTGACGGCGATGTAGTGTGCTTCGCAGGAGGCCTTTATCGTACTGATGATATAGTCGCGGTCAGGATAAAGAACAGGCGTCTTACCCTGCGTGGCGGCTATCCGCCGGATTTACGTATCAGCCAGACCCCTGAACTTACATATCCTACCGATACTCCTACGATAATCACAGGCGACTCTAACGGGAGCGGGCAGCCTGATGATTATGATGTGCGAAACATTTTCTATATCGATGGAAGTGATTCCCCTTCGACAGAACGTAATATAAACATCGAGGGTTTCACGCTCTCAGGCTGTTACTACGAAGGCACCAACGCTTACGAATGCGGAGCCGTGTGCGCCGAACTTGCACAGGGTGTCACATTGCGCAATTGTGTCATCGAAGGAAACCGCGCCCGTCATGGCGGAGGTGCGGGACTCACTGTCAGTGGTTCCACCGTACATGTCGCCGACTGCATTTTCACAGGCAATAAGGCTGCCGATGCAGGCGCCGCCATACGTGCGTCACGTCGTACGGCCGGTTCTGAAGCCTATGACCCGATTCTGGTTGTAGAGCGTTCGCTTATAAACGGCAATGTGCTTACTGCAAACGACGCGTATCCCGACGGTGATGCTCCCGAGGTGCTTTACAACGGCATAGTTCTTCCTTCGACGTGGCCTCCGAAAAATCTCTCGCCGCAGTCGCGCGAACCCATGCCGGTGCCATATCTTGAAGAAGAGAACATTCCTGCTGTTATTCCTATCAATGTCGGTCGGCAGCTTTTTGTCGATGATTTCCTTATAGGCGGCATGGAGGGAATCGAACGCCGCTGGTATCAGGCCCGGAAATATTCGGGAAATCCTATTCTTAAGCCTGAAACGGAACTGGAGATTTATTCAGCCGGAAACCCCTGTGCGGCACCCAAGGACGGCGGGGTCTACTGGGATGAAAACGACGGTATTTTCAAGATGTGGTATGAAGCCGGATGGCTGAACGCCCAGGCTTATGCCACAAGCCGCGACGGGCTGTCGTGGGAGCGTCCTACATTGGGAATCGGACGCGGAAATCAGATTATTCCCGGATATGCACCCAACTCGTGCGGCGTTATTGTGGATTATGATGCTCCGGCCAACGAGCGCTATAAAATCTATTTCCGTCCGCCGAACGATAAAGCCGAGAAGAATATATACGGTTATACAGCTATTTCCGCCGACGGCATACACTGGAATAATCTTGCGCTGTCAGGTTCGTCCGGTGACCGCTCGACGATGTTCTATAATCCTTTCCGTAAGAAATATGTGTTCAGTCTTCGTAATGGCGGAGGTCTTGGCCCGTCGCCTAACGGCCGTAACCGCTGGTATCGTGAGTGCTCGAATTTCCTTGCCGGTTCGACATGGACCGGACGCAATGTGGTCTATTGGTGCGGTGCCGACAATCTCGACGAGCCGGATCCGGCAATCGGAATAAATCCGGAGCTTTACAATGTCAATGCCGTGGCCTATGAGAGTGTAATGCTCGGTATGCTTCAGATATTCCTTGGCCCTCAGAACGATCAATGCAAGGAGCAGGGGATACCTAAACGTACCGATCTGAAAGTGGCTTTCAGCCGCGACGGTTTCCACTGGCAGCGTCCGTCGGACCGCACTTCGTTCATACCGTCGAGCGGCGGTTCGGCATGGGATAAAGGTTATGTCCAGTCGGTTGGCGGTATATGTTCTGTTGTAGGCGACCAGTTGCGCTTCTATTATATAGGTTTTCGTGGCGACGAAACACGTCCGGGTACCGGCTATGGTATGCACGCCCATGGCAGTACGGGCATAGCCGTGTTGCGCCGCGACGGTTTCTGTTCCCTGTCGGCTGATGCCGGGGGGACGGTGACGACACGTCCGATAATATTCGACGGCTCTTACCTGTTTGTCAACGTCGACAGTTCCGAAGGCTCTCTTAAAGCGGAACTCCTTGATGAGGACGGAAATATTGTCGACGGTTTTTCTGCCGACGAATGCGAGCCTGTTTCCGAAGATTCTACTATCAGCCTTGTGACATGGAAGAATAGCGACTCGCTCGCGGCTTTTGCCGGAAAGCCCGTGCGCCTGCGTTTTATTCTCGACAAGGCTCATCTGTATTCTTTCTGGGTCAGCACTTCGCAGGCCGGAGAAAGCCGTGGTTACGTGGCCGGCGGAGGACCCGGATATAAGACAAATCTTGATGTCGAAGGATTATCGGCATACGATAAAGCTTCCGGCTATACAAATCTGGAATGATTAATTCACCTTAATAACAAATTCAAATTATGAAACACAGAAATTTACTTCTTGCTGCCGCTATGATGTTCGGCGCAATCGCTCCCGCAACGGCTGCCAAATGGTTCGTAAAAGTCGACGCACCCGACGGCAATGACGGCAAAACATGGGAAACTGCCTTTAATCTCGCTGACTGCATTTCCAAAATATCGGAAATGAATACAGGCGACGATGTGTACTTCGCAGGTGGCGAATATTTCTATCCACAACTTCAGGCAAGCGGAAACGCTATGGTTACAGGTATCAAGATGCAGAACAAACCCGTGAATCTTCATGGCGGATTCCCTGCTGATCTTAGCGGAACAGCAGTTCCTGAGCTTTCCTATCCGACAGATACTCCTACAATCCTAAACGGTGACCGCAACGGCAACGGCAAGGCCGACGAAGGCGATATGCGTAATCTGATTTTCGTACAGACAACCAAGGCGGAAACCGCTCTTCTTCAGAATCCGCAGCAGTGCCTTATCGAAGGATTCACTCTTAAAAACGCTTATTATGCCGGAACAAAAGGAACTGAACTCGGGGCCATCAATGTCGACATGACGCATATAGTCACAATCCGCAATTGTGTTTTTACCGGCAATAAATGCGAAAATGCCGGTGCGGCATTCTCTAACAGCGGATCGCAGACACATTTCATCGACTGCATATTTGAGGATAACGAAGGCCAGTCGGCAGGTATTGCCATCAACCAGTCGAAGCGCGGCGATGCCGAAAAGCATTTCAAGCCGTCGGCAATAGTTGAACGTTGTCTGATATCAGGCAATCGCGGTATCGGAGAAGGGAAAGTAGCCGGAGGAAGCGCAATCCGACTTAATTCAGGTTCCGTCTACATAATAAACTCCACAATCACCGGTAACAAAGGCTACAAGCAGGCTTCAATCCACATGAACGACGGCACTCAGCTTTATATCGCCTCATCTACAATTGCCGACAACGAGGAAACATTCCCTTCTACCGGCAGTGCCATCTACTCTACGGGAACTCCTAAGATCCGTATCATAAATTCTTATATACTTGGTATGGAAAATGATGAAAGCGTGCCTGCAATATGCCTCTCTGAAATGACGACCAAAGTATCGTCGGTATTAACCTCTGACGGTGGCAATGTATTAGGCAAATGTGACTTCACAAGCGCCGAAGAAGGCGGGGAAGCTTTTGAAAACAACTTCGCTTCCGACGTTGTGATTGCAGGCTACGATGATTATAAAGATGCCAACACTCCGTTTTCGGTTTTCGGACGTACAGGTCTGCAGGATAAGGGCGGTTTCTCAAAAGTTCTTGTTCCCAACACTTTTGTCCGTCCCTACAATAAATCCGATTTTGCCGGACTGTTCAAGTCGGAATATAAATGCCCTGTCGATGTCAACGACATTGTTGACCAGCGTAACGTAGAGCGTCCCGCAGTGATAGCCGTCGGTGCCTACGATGAAAGCGCGGTTACCGGCATTGATGCAGTCAAGACTGATTCGTCGATTTCTGTAAGTTTTATCGGAAACGGTCTTTATCGTCTTTCTGAAGCAGCTGACAATATCACGGTCAGCGATCTTAGCGGACGTATCCTTTCATCGACCTACGGCGAGATTGTAAATCTGGGCGCATACCCTGCCGGCGTCTATATCATCGTCGCCGACGGTGCCGTATGCAAGGTAGTAAGATAAGTTTGATGTAGTTAATTTTGAAGAGGCTGTGTCGTAAAAACTCAATTACGGCGCAGCTTCTGTTT
>Ga0209064_1001334_pt1 | contig 39985 bp, 37 predicted proteins | sample Inofromicrocosms_FD_187498 | JGI IMG/M metagenome (GOLD analysis project Ga0209064, IMG submission 187498) | Mouse cecum microbial communities from Vienna, Austria - Inoculum for glucosamine and mucus D2O microcosms (SPAdes) (version 2) | ecosystem: Host-associated > Mammals > Digestive system >... | reverse complement strand
TTGATGACGGCCACAGAGCCGGTTGCGTCGCTTTTCTTCACTGCGCCGTAGCCGATGGCCACGACTTCGCCGAGCATGACAGAGTTCTCTGTCATAGTCACGTTAATGGTCTGGCGACCATTAACGGGTTCTTCTTTAGTGTCATATCCCACATAGGAGAAAACGAGGACACCGTCCGAGGGGGCCGAGATTGTGTAGTTACCGTCGAAGTCGGTGGCGACACCCATAGTCTCGCCTTGGACGACAACACTGGCACCGATGAGCGGTTCGCCCGTCGGGTCGCTTACAGTACCTGATACTGTAATCTTCTGCGCTAAAGCAGGGAAAGTAAAGCATACCACCATCAAGGTGACGAGCCATGCTTTCCGACTCATTTGAAAACAAATGTTCTTCATGCAAGAATTTTTTAGTTTGCTTGTTAATTAAATGGTATAATATTATCTCTCAATTACAAAGTTAGGTTGCTTGGGGCAGCAAATGGCCTTGTTTTAAAGACGAAATATGGAAAAGAGTAGAATTCAGGATGTGGAAAAGATGTTGTCGGGGGCGGAAAAGCTTTTCCCGCTTCGGTAAAATAGGTTGCAGGACCGGTTTTTCAGTTTTGGCAGCTCGATGAGTCGATAACGGTTGTCGCGTGTGTGAGACGGACCGGCTTATGTGTTTGGGCCGGTACAGGCACATACAATGCCGTCAATGGGCGACACGGGACATTATCGAAACATTTTTGAAGTTTTTCAGCATGATTTCCTTTATTTCATCTCTCTCTACATTTCAAAGTCAACGGTGGCTGTCACGACAGCCTGTGTGACGCAGTCAGGCCGCTCTCACCCGGCCGGACTGGATAATGCGACCTGTAAAATCAAGTCTCTTATCAGGCACAAATTTACTACTTTTTTTTAAATATTTGTATTTTTTGTCGGAAAACTTGCACAAACGCCCCTTTTTAACACTTTTAAGTTAAAACAACGGCCTGAGGTTGATTGTTACGAAACAACCTTTTAATGGCGGATTAATCAAAGAGGGTCGGCATCGCGCCTTTGAAGGTCATGCGGTGTAGCGGGGTGGGGCCGAGGTCGATGATGGCCTGACGGTGGGCGCGGGTTGGGTAGCCTTTGTTGACTTCCCATCCGTAGCCGGGATATTTTTCGGCCATGAGGCACATGTATTCGTCACGGTGAGTCTTGGCGAGAATGGATGCGGCGGCGATGTTGGCAAACCGCCCGTCGCCCTTGACAAATGTTGTCCACGGAGTGTCGCCCCACGGCTTGAACCTGTTCCCGTCGACGATGATGGCTCCGGGCCTGACGGTCAGACCTTCAAGGGCGCGGTGCATGGCGAGGATTGACGCGTTCAGGATGTTCAGGCGGTCGATTTCGGTGTTGTCGACGATTCCGACAGCCCATGCGACCGCCTCATTCTCGATGATGTCGCGCAACGCCTCGCGTTTCTTTTCTGAAATCTGTTTTGAATCGTTGATTGCGGGATGGGAGAAGTCGTCGGGGAGAATAACGGCGGCGGCGAAGACAGGTCCGGCGAGACAACCTCGTCCCGCTTCATCGACACCTGCCTCGAAGATGCCGGGAGTGAAACATGATGGTAGCATATCGCGGCGTGGTTATTCCATGAATCCGTATCCGAACCCGGTGCGGCTGACGATATTCGCGCCATAGTCGCCGAGTTTCTTGCGGAGGCGGGATATGTTGACATCGACGGCGCGTGGCGATACATCGGCCTGTCCCGGCCATGCCACGCGCTGGATTTCCTCACGGTTGAACAGCTTGTTGCGGTTGCGGAATATGTGCAAGAGTATTTGCATTTCGGTGGGGGTGAGGGATATGGGTGTCCCGTTGATTGTGACGGCGTTGTTTTCGAGGTTGACGGCGAGGGTCTTGTACTCCAGCGTTGCCGATGGCATTTTCATGATGACGTTGCTGTGGCGGCGCATAATGGACTTAATGCGCGCAATCATGGTGCGGAGCGAGAACGGTTTGACGATGTAGTCGTCGGCCCCGGCGTTGAGCGCGTCGATGACGGTGCTTTCGCTGTCCTCCTCGGAACAGAATATGAATGGGATGTTGGCTGTGAGAGGGGCGTCTTTCAGGCGTTCCAGCAATTCAAAACCGGAAATTTCGGCCAAATTGACCTCCGAAATAATCATACGGTATCCTTCGAGTGGTTGTCGCAGCGCGTCCTCGGCACAGGTATAGACGTCGACAGTGTATCCTTCCGCTGCAAGGCAGTCATGCAGCAGGGTGGTGATGTTGCGGTCACTGTCGACGAGCAGGATTGATGTCGTATCGGATGGAAGGTCGTTGTTCACAATGGAGATGGTGAATAAGTTAGATGTCCCCTTTAGGGGGCGCTTTTTTGCAAATAAGTGTACAAATTTATAGTTTTTGTCATGTGAAACAAAAGGCTGTAACTGAATTGTGTTTACTTTTTGACACAAATTTAACAGCCATACTCCTTCCCGAGTCTATGAAATAGCCTTTCGGAACTGGTTCTTGATTTCGTCCACCACATTTATAATATAATCGCCGGTCTTTTCAAGGCTGCCGATGATGTCCATATAATATATGCCTGCCTGATACTCGTAGTGACGCTCGTTGATGTTCTCGACGTTGGCCGTGCGCAGCTGGTTGCGCAGGTTGTTGATTTCGCGTTCCAGATTGTAGGAGTTTATGATGTCTTTCTCGTGAACGTTTTCCACGTCGCTGAGCAGCAGGAGCATGTTGGCCATCGCGGCCTCGACATCGATAAACATCGAGTCGAGGTTGGTATAAATTTCTTCGTTGAACTTCACGCGGCTCTCCTGTTTGCGGATGAGGATCTTAGCCACTCCGTAGCAGCAGTCGGCGATGCTCTCGATTTCGCTGACGATGCGCAGCATCGATGCGATGCGGTGCTTGCCTTCGTTGGACAGGCGGCCTTCCGAGCATCGGTTGAGGTAGTTGGCTATCTCGATTTCCATGCGGTCCGAAATTTCCTCATATTTCTCAAGACGTGAGAACTGGTGGGTGAAATCCTCGGAGTTGTCCTTGGTGTGGACAATGTTCTGCGCCATGCCGATCATGCGCTGCACACGCTGCCCGTAGACCACGATTTCTTTCTCGGCCTGAGCGATGTTGAGCTCGGCGGCACTGAGCATACCTCCCGAGATGAATTTGAGCTGGAATGTCTCGTCTTCGTTCTTGCTTGCGGGCACAAGGCGCTCGACAATCTTGACATAAAGGTTGGTGAACCAGATCATGATTGACAGGTTGATGAGGTTGAAGACGGTGTGGAAGATTGACAGGCCGATTGACACGCTCTGTTGCAGCATGGCGACTTTAAGCACGGTGGGATGCCCGGCGGGGAGGGAGTTGTCAAAGAGGTGGTTGTAGACATCCGGGTCGGTGGCTTCGATGTAGTTCACATAGTTGGCCAGCGCGGCAGGGTCGCCTTGTCCCAGAGTCTCGGTTATCCACTCGGTCAGGCTGACAAACGGATAGAAGACGGCGAGTGTCCACAGGGTGCCGAGAAGGTTGAACAGCAAGTGGCCCATCGCGGTGCGTTTGGCGGCGACGTTGCCACCCATTGACGCCATGATGGGGGTGATGGTGGTGCCGATGTTACTGCCGAGCACGATGGCACAAGAAAGCTCGAACCCTATCCAGCCCTTGCTGCACATGATGAGCGTGATGGCAAAGGTCGCGGCACTGGACTGGATGACCATTGTCAGCACGAGGCCGACCATCAGGAATATCAGCACTGATCCGAATCCCATCGAGGTGTATTGCTGGAGGAAGGCAAACATCTCGGGGTTGCTCTGAAGGTCGGGGACGTAGGTGCTGATCATGTCGAGGCCCATGAACAGGAACGCAAAGCCTATCAGGAACTCTCCGATTGACTTGTTGCGGCTGCTCTTGGTGAACAGCAGGGGTATCGACAGGCCGATCAGCGGTAGGACGAAGGCTGAAATGTTGACCTTGAATCCAAAAAGGGCGATAACCCATGCGGTGAACGTCGTGCCGACGTTGGCACCCATGATTACCGCCATGGACTGGGCCAGAGACATGAGGCCCGCGTTGACAAAGCTGACGACCATTACCGTGGATGCCGACGAGCTTTGGATAAGTGCTGTGATAAGGAAACCGGTCAGTGTGCCGGTGAAACGATTTCGCGTCATCGCCGAGAGGATGTTTCTCAGACGGTCGCCTGCGGCCTTCTGAAGCCCCTCGCTCATTACCTTCATACCATAAAGGAAGAGCCCGACGGCACCCAGCAGACACAAAAAGTCTAAAAAGCTGTAGTTCATACGAGTGGTTGTTGACGTGAAGTTGTCATGAAATTTCCGGGTGAAAAATGCCGGTTTTTTCCGATTGCAAAGTTAAGATAAATTTTAATAAGTCCATTATTCCGTTCATTAAAAATTTCAGGTGTGTTTTTCTAGGAAAAAAATCCCGTTTTTAGCGGATGATTTACCATGCCCGGGGCTGCCGGTTTGGTTGATTGTAACAAAAAAGTCAAGTTTGGGGTAAAATAGTATCATAATCCCGTCGGCAGAATATCTACTTTTGCTATACACTTGGGCGAGAAACCCGGTGAGCCGAGTTATCACATTTTTGACTGGTGCTTCTCATTTGACGAATCTAATGTCGTGTCTCCTCGGCAGTATCTGTTTTTTAATCGGTATGAGGGTGGCCAGTATGGCGGAGCCGGCTTTTTCCACGCTCTGTGTCTGAACAAGAAATTTCAGCAGCGTTTCAACGAGCGTTGGGATGAATTTTATACGACGGTTTATCCGCAATGGCTTGAATATTTTGACGAGTATGCGGCCAAGATTGAGGTCACGGCCTATCAGAACGGCCAACGCTGGACGGCCGACGAGAATTCAAAACAGGCGGGAAGCAGCGCCGATTTCCACAAAAATGCCGCCGAGATGCGTCAGTGGATTATCGACCGTGTCGAGTTTATCAACAGCGACCCTCAGCGGGGACTTTTTGAGAACGAAGAAGTATTCTGACCGGCATCATTGCAACTGCTTGCGTGTTCTGATGCCCGGGCGGTTGTGGAGCGTGACTGCGGCAAAAAGGTCAGCCTGCGGCGAGACATAGCTGATGAAATAATGCTCGGCGCCCATGAAGTCGAGCAGGAAAGTTGCCGTGTCGGCCGGTGAATAGGCGGGATTGCCGGCAACGATGCGTTCCTCGATTTTCACGTCAAAACCCTTGACGGTTATAGCTGCGCTGACCGCTCCGGCCTCGGTGACTCCAGCTACCCCGCGGCGTGTCAGTATCACACTCCCGTCATCAAGACATTGCAGCTCGATGGCGGGAGTTGTGTTGCCGGTGGCTGACAGCGTGCTGCCGAGCAGTATGGTCCTGACAGGCCCGGGGGCCTGTCTGACTGACATGAACGCGACAACGGCCGCGGCGGCGACCACGGCGATTACATAGAATTCTACCGATTGAAAAATGGAAAGGAGTATCATGCTGCAAAAGTAGCAATTATTACGATAAAACGAAAACCTCCCCGTCGGTCTTGGCGTTATAACTCAAAATCAACATCAACTGTGTTACTATGTTAATTGGCGCGATACCGACTCATAAAGCCGCTCAATGGCTTCTGTCCCATGTGAGGCAGATTCTTGAAAAGCTCGGACTTGAAAATGACCCGACAACCGAGGAAATAATATATATAGGGCTTGTCGTCGTCATCGCCTTGGGGGCGGGATGGCTCGTCAGGCGCGGAATCCTTTATATTGCCCAGAAATTTGTCAAGTTGCGCAATACCGAAATCGGTGCCGAACTGCTTCAGCAGCACACCCTGACCCGGTGCAGCCACATTATATCCCCGCTCGTGATTCTTGCCCTTATCCCGTTTGCGTTTACGTCTGATTCCCCGTCGCTCGGCGTGGTTCAGAAGTGTCTGTACATTTACACGGTCATCGCGGTGGCGGTGGCGGTTAATGCGGTCATGACCTTTGTGTGGATGCGCTATGACATCAAGCGCAACACTCGCAATCTTCCCTTGAAGGGGATTCTGAACATCGGAATGGGTATCGTGTGGGCAATCGTGGTCATCGTGAGTGTCTCGATACTCATCAACCGTTCCCCGGCGGTGCTGCTTGGGGGGTTAGGAGCGTTTGCCGCTGCATTGATGCTGATTTTCAAGGATACGATTCTCGGTTTTGTGGCAGGGATACAGCTGTCACAGAACGACATGCTCCATGTCGGAGACTGGATTGTCGTCCCCTCAACACCTGCCAACGGTATTGTGACCGACGTTTCGCTTACCGCCGTCAAGGTGCAGAATTTTGACAACACGATTGTCACTCTGCCACCCTATACACTTGTTTCCACTTCGTTTCAGAACTGGCGCGGTATGAGTCAGAGCGGTTGCCGCCGCATCATGCGCTCGGTGACATTTGAAAGCGAGAGCGTGGTCGGGATTGACGACGCGACAGTCGATGCGCTGACCGCCAAGTTCCCTGTCATGAAACCGTGGGTCGACGACATGAAGGCAGCCGGAAAGGCGGTCTACGCGCCCGGGGTGGCCGTGGTCAACGGCACGGTCGCGACTAACCTCGGCCTTTTCCGGGCCTATCTGTGCAGCTACATTCTGTCAAATGACGCCTTTAACCATGACTCGCAAGTGCTCGTGCGCATAATGGATCCCACCCCCAACGGTTTCCCCTTGCAGGTGTGGTGCTTTACGTCAACAACGGCGTGGACCGCTTATGAGGCGATACAGAGCGCGCTTTTTGAACACATAGCTGTCGTGGCGCCGCAGTTCAATCTGAAAATCTACAACAACGCGTCGGTTCTCGATACTGCCACGGTTCAGATGCTGCCCGATTCGGCTCATTGATGTCGCTGCCGTTCTGTCTGTCGGGAGAAATAGTAGTCGAGGATGTCTCGGGCGGCTGTAAAGGAACTCTGACGGTTGGAAAGAACGCGCATCTCTTTGTCGACGAGCATTTTTTCGATTTCCGGGTCGTTGTAGAAATGATTGCGGAGCTGCTCGTTGATGGTCTCAAACATCCAGTAGCGGGCCTGCTCGCGGCGTTTACGCTCGAAGTAGCCGTTCCCTTCGACAAATTCAAAGTATCGGTCAATCATCGCCCACACTTCCTCGATGCCCAGTTCGTAATATCCTGAGTAGGTCAGCACTTCGGGCATCCACCCCGATGTCGTCGGGGGAAACAGGTGCAGCGCGCTGCGGAACTGCGCTTGGGCGAGGCGGGCGCGGTCGACGTTGTCGCCGTCGGCCTTGTTGATGACGATGCCGTCGGCCATCTCCATGATTCCGCGCTTGATGCCCTGAAGCTCGTCGCCTGTTCCGGCGAGCTGGATAAGGAGGAAGAAGTCGACCATCGAGTGCACGGCGGTCTCGCTCTGCCCCACACCTACGGTCTCTACAAATATATTGTTGAACCCGGCAGCCTCGCACAGCACGATTGTCTCACGCGTCTTGCGGGCCACGCCCCCGAGAGAACCTGCCGACGGACTGGGGCGGATGAAGGCCGACGGATGAACGGCAAGTTTTTCCATGCGCGTCTTGTCACCGAGAATACTCCCCTTGGTCCTTTCGCTCGACGGGTCGATGGCAAGGACGGCGAGCTTGCCCCCGCGCTTGAGCACATGGAGGCCGAAAACGTCAATCGACGTGCTTTTGCCGGCTCCCGGAACGCCTGTTATGCCTATTCGGCGTGAATTTCCCGAGTGAGGAAGACATTTTTCAATAACTTCCTGAGCAAGAACCTGATGGTCGGGTGAAAGGCTTTCGACAAGAGTCACGGCTCGCGAGAGCATTGTCACGTCGCCTTTGAGAATTCCCTCGACCATTTCGGCCACAGTGGGCATCGGCTTGCGTCGGCGTTTGAGATACGGGTTCACAACGGGTGGCTGTTTGACACCTTCGTTGACAGTCAGTCCGGTATATTTATCGTCGTTCTCGATGTGTTCCATGATATAAAAAAGGTATTGCTGTTATTTGACCTCCCCCACGACGCGCACGATGCGGGAAGGGTTGGATGGGTCGTTGCTGATTATGGTTATGCGGGCATTGAGCAGCTCGGTGTCGCCGATTTCAGACGGGTTGACGGTGACGGTCACTGTCACGCTCTTTCCCGCCTTGATTCGGTCATTTTTCAGTTTGACTGAAACTGCTTTCTCCGGCGTTTTGATGCTGCGGATGACAAGTGGCTCCTTCCCCTTGTTGGCGATGGTGAATGTTCGGGTCATCGGTGCCGAGTCGCGGGTTATGCGGCCGAGGTCTATCGACAGCGGGTCAATCGCTATGACCGGGGCCTTGGCAAGCTGCTCGGGGGTGAGCTGCGAAAAGTCCTCCTTTATGATTGCGATGGTTTCTATTTCCTGACCATGAGCTGAATCGGCCGAGGGGCGGATGGAGAAACTGTCGGTCACGATTCCCCAGTCTTTGACACGGTCGCTGTGGAAGACGGTTGAGACTACAAATTGCTCGCCCGGAGGTACGTCAGCGGGTTGTACGAGGATGTTGATGTATGGTGGCACACCTTCGACAACGGGGTGCATCGTCTCGGCGCTTGCGTTGTATCCTTCAATATACTTGCCTGTCGTGCGGCCTTTAACCACGTCGCCGTAGGCTATGGTCGCCTCGCGCAGTTTCATGGTCCCGACATCGACGGGAAAGCGTCCCTTGAGGGTGTTGGATGTGCCGATTACGGTTCCCGTGATGTTGAGATTGGAGCGCATAGGGTCGGCGTTCAGGTCTACGCTGACTCTCTTGACAAAGCGGCCGGGGCGGCCGGTCGCGTCATATCCCACCTTGATGACGCCGGTATCGCCGGGGGCGATGGGGGCGTTGGAAAATGTCGGTTTGGTGCAACCGCAGTTAGCGCGTGCGCCTACGATGGCCATAGGCTCGTCTCCGTCGTTGACAATGCGGAATTCGCAGTAAACGGTGCCGAGTTCCTCGTTAAACGCTCCGAAATCGTGTTCGGTCTCAAGCCACCGTCCATGAGGGACAGCGACGGCTGCCGCCGCTGTCAGCAGCGCGGTGGCTGAAAGGATGAAGTGACGCATCATTTCTTAGTGGGTATAATGGTTCCGTTGAAAGTCAGTTTTTTGCGGTCGCCCTTTGCGTTGGTCTTGACCTTTACCTCGCGGTTGAACTCGCCGGCGCGGCCCCGCGGGTTGAATTTTATCTTTATTTCCCCTTTTTTTCCGGGTTTGATGGGACTTTTAGGGTAAGATGGTGTGGTGCATCCGCATCCGCCATTTGTGACCGAAATAATGACAAGGGGGGCATCGCCGGTGTTTTCAAACTCATAAACGGCTGTCACATAGTCGTCATCCTTGATGGTGCCGAAGTCGTGGGATGTCTTGGCAAACGTAATTTCCGGTTTGCCGTCTTTTTTTCCGGCTGCCGCAGCGATTCCGACAGTCATCACTGCCAGAATTATCGAAATAATAATCTTTTTCATAATAAATGTCTACTTAACAATTGGAACGGCATTTCCCTGCAAAGGTTTAACACCAAGGTCGCAAATTTAGCAAAAATTATCGGTATAGACAATCTCAGGCGTTGATTACGAGGATTGTCGAGTAGGCGATGTAGGCGAGAAGGAGTATTGCGCCTTCGGGACGGGTGATAGTGCGCTCGCGGAAAAACCATCCGAATATCCAGAACAACAGTGATGCGCCGACGAGGGTCAGCAAGTCAAAGTTGCCGATTGAGCCAAGGGGAAGCGGGGATATGGAGGCTGATGTGCCGAGGACGAAGAACACGTTGAACAGGCAGCTGCCGATGACGTTGCCGATCGCGAGTCCCGGTTTCCCCTTGACGGCGGCGACCGCCGAGGTGGCGAGTTCGGGGAACGAAGTGCTCATTGCCACGATTGTCAGGCCGATGACGGCATCGCTGACGTTGAGACTGCGGGCGATGGCGGTGGCGCCGTTTACAAATAATTCGCCGCCGCCCACCAGTCCGGCAAGGCCGACGAGGATAAAGAGCGATGACCTCCACAGCGGCATCTGTTTCACCTCGGCGCTGTCGTTTCCTCCGCCGTCGGGGCCGTTTTTCGCAATAGAGAATGTATAGCGCATGAAAATGAGGAAAAACAGCAATAGTAGCAGGCCGCCGGTGCGGTTGATTATGTTTTCAGACGCATTGTCGAGAAACATGCCGTTGCCACACACGAGCAGGGCGAGTGACGACAGGAGGACAAGTGGTATCTCGTTGGTCATTATGCTCCGCTCGACCTTTATGGGGCGCAGGAGCGCCACGACCCCTATGATGGCAAGGATATTGAAAATATTGCTGCCGACAACGTTGCCTATCGCCAGTCCCGCGCTGCCACGGATAGCCGAGAGGACGCTGATGACAAGCTCGGGTGCCGAGGTGCCGAATGCGACTATTGTCAGGCCGATGACGAGGTCGGAGATGCCGTAACGTTTGGCGAAAGCCGAAGATCCGTCGGTCAGCAGGCTGGCTCCGACAAGGATGCAGGCGAGTCCGAGGATAAGATAAACAATGCTCATGTGTCTTCTTCGATAGAGTAGTTCAGAAAGTCTATAAGCGGTTTGAACAGGTGGAATGCCTCGGCGGCGCGCTCGACCCATGACGGGGACGAGAAAAACGCCTCGTCGCCGGGGATGAATTTGCCATATTCTTTAAGCCGCAGCAGCTCAGCCTGCGGATGATTGCGCTCCCATCCTTTGGGGATCGTTTTCAGCGATTCTCCTGCCCATCCCGGCGCGGCGGCTGCAAGTTTCGGGTCGTTGATGATTTCTTCAAATTCCTCGATGTTGTCAACAATTGCGTGACGCACCTTTTTCAACATCGGTGCGGGAGGCATCCACAGTCCGCCATACATTCCCGACGGAGTCAGCACTCCCGGCAGTCCCATGTGGAGATACCACGCGGCCATCTCGGCTTTGCGCCCGTAGCAGGAGATGGCAGCCGAGAAATAGAGCTTGTAGGGCGACTTGTCCTGCGAAAATCGGGTGTCGCGGTATATGCGGTAGGCGCAGGTCTTGGCCGTCTGTCCCGAAAGCCCCGGTTCCCAGACGGTCATCAGGTCAATCAGTCGGTCAAGGTCGGCAAGCCACATCGAGCGCAGCTCGTCAAATTCCTCCTTGTGGGCGGCAAACCATTCCCGGTCATTGTGCCTTGCAAGCTGCCGTAGGAAGTCATAAATGCGTGAAACGTAATATTTTGACATGTCGGATATTATAGTAGGGCCGCATAGTGGCGAATGTTATTTAGACGCTCCATGAATGAATTGTCGCGCTGTGCCATCTGCATATTGTATTTTAATTGCAGTTTCATCAGAGATTCAGCAGGGATGTCAAGAGCCGCCTCAATCATCATTGCGGTTGTGGTTGACATCGACCGCCGACCGTTCAAGAGGTCATTAAGTGCTTTATATGGCATATCAATCCGCTCGGCGAGCTGTCGCTGAGTAATGTTCCGGCTTTCGATTTCGTCTTTTAAAACCTCGCCGGGATGAGTCGGAGTGTATCCAAATCTTGTCTTTGCCATATTAATATAGTTATTTATAATGGTTTGATAATTCGATAATGTTACATACCGTCACCACTATCTCTGAAATGACCTTGGTCGTTTTTAGCTCTATTCTGTATTTATCGTTAACACGGACAGATTCCACCCCTGCTTTATCCCCGACTAAGACTTCATAGTTCAAGGAGTGGAAACGATACATATCCTCAACAGTCGATAACGACTCCAGCAGGTCTATTGTTTTACGATATTTCGCAATGACCTGAGGCTGAAACCGATGCTTTTTATCTGTGGTTTTGCCTTGAAGATACAGTTCTTCAAGATATGCCTTGTCAAATATTATTTCCATAGAGTTGGGATGACATTGCAAAAGTAATAAGAAAATTGCAGAAGTCCACAAATTTTGAGGATAAAATATAAGGCAAATTACTTGTTGTCGATGTCTTCCCACTCGGCATCGGAGACGAATGACTCCGATGAATAGGAGGTGCGGGTATTGGAGGTCTCGCCGGTAGAGGGGGAACTGTCGATTTCTTCAAAATCGATATATTCGCCCATGTCGCGGGTAAAAATCTTCGGGCGCATGGCGGCTGCATTGCGTGACCATCCGCCGGGACGCTCGTTGTATTGGTTATATCCTTGGTTATATCCTGTGCGGGCCTGATTGAAGAAGTCACGGGCCTGATTGCGGGCTTTGTGTACCGCGTAGGCCGTTTTTATGACAGGCCACAGTATGAAAAACAGTATTATGAGGAAAAGGAAAGTCAGCATTGGGACGTAAAAGATTGTTTGTGTTTAAAACGCCGCCGAGGTGTCAAATGTTGTGTTGTCACTCCGCGACTTTGGTGCGGTCGGCCGGAATCGAGATGACGAGATAGAAGATGATGGACCATGCTAATCCCGGAATCCCTTCAAAGATGACAAAAAGTACCGTCGCGATAATGACGGCATAGCGGCGCACGTTTTCGCGCCATGCAAAGTTCTTGAATTTCAATGAGAACATCGGTATTTCGCTCACCATCAGCAGCGACACGGCCGCGACGAGTATGAGTGTGACCCACGGGGCGGGGACGAGGTGCTGGTTCATCCACGCTACCGCGCCGGTCCAGAAAATCGCATTGGCGGGAATGGGAAGGCCGATAAACGAGGTTGTCTGACGGTCGTCCACGTTGAATTTGGCGAGTCGCAACGCTCCCATTACGGGGATAAACAGGGCAAAATAGGAAAGCCATCCGTTGCCTGCGGCAAGCATGGTGTTCATCACCAGCATCGCCGGAGCGATACCGAAACTGACGAGGTCGCTGAGCGAGTCGAGTTCTTTGCCGATAAGGGAATAGGCTTTTAACAAGCGCGCTGCGGCACCGTCACAGAAGTCAAACAGGGCAGCGGCGCCGATAAAAATGTAGACCCAGTAGGCCATCTCAAGTCCGCACATAGTCTCACCGAGATGAAACGAGCATATTGTCGCGGCGCAGCCCGATAGAAGATTAAGACATGTAATCGAGTTGGGAATCCAAGAGATAATGCGTCTGAGCATGGCTGTTATTGTTGTTTGAGGCGGCCCACCTCAGTGACACCCCCGGTGGTCTTGTCGCCAATGTTGACATAAATTTCGGCATCGAGGGGGAGGAAGATATCGACACGGGAACCGAATTTGATAAATCCCATGTGCCAGTCAATCGAGGCTTCGTCGCCCGGCTCCGCGTATGTTACGATGCGGCGTGCGACAGCCCCGGCAATCTGGCGGGCAACGATAATCTGCCCGTTGCGGGCACGGATGACGATTGTCGACCGCTCGTTTTCAGTGCTGGACTTGGGAAGATTGGCCGACATGAAACGGCCTGAATGGTGCTTTACTTCAAGCACTTCGCCGTCAATCGGAAACCAGTTGGCGTGAACGTTGAAAATGGTCATGAACACCGAGAGCTGGCGGCACCGGCATTTCAGCACTTCCGGCTCAAAAACTTCTTCAAGCGCGACGACCGTGCCGTCGACGCTTGATACAATGACATTTTCGCGGTTTCCGCGAAATGTGCGCAACGGGGAGCGGAAGAAGTTGAGGACGAGCAGATAAAACACAGCCGAGATAACGGTGAAAGTCACCGGCACGGCGACAGGGCGAATAAACATCCATGCCGACAGGTTGATGACAACCAATATCAGCATCAGAATGATGAGGATGTTGACGCCTTCGCGATGTAGCTTGACTTTCATTTAGTTATAGGGCGTAGTGATTATTGTAAGTTATCATGGGAGCAGAATGATTCCCGATATTAATGTGCAAAGATAATCAAATTTCACAATACCACAAAATCCACGCGCAAAATGCACACCAAAAAACATCGCAGTGCATGAATGAAAGCGACATAACAGGGGGGATTGGATTTGTTTGCCCAAGCATCGCGATTTATCGCGATTAAGAGGGTGTTTCTCTCCCGCTATTTCTTATTTTTTATCTGTTATTTGTTATCTGTTTCGGCGATGACCGGCCAGCCGTCGACCCACTTGATTTCGCGGAGGAACAGTTTGCTTGCGCCGTTTTTGCGCTTGTCATAGGCATGGGCGGCTATATACCACTTGCCGTCCCACTCGTAGACACTGCAGTGTCCCACTCCGCTGTAGCGCTCGCTCTCGCCGGCGAGGATGGTGCCGCCGCGCCGGGCCATGTCCTTGCCGTTGCGGTCAAGGTAGGGGCCTTCGATTTTTTTGCTGCGCCCTACAACTGTCTTGTAGTTGCTGCTCAGCCCGCGGCAGCAGAAGTCGTAGCTGGCAAAGAGGTAATAGTAACCGTCGTGACGAACGATGAAAGGTGCCTCGATGGCATTGTTGTTGGCCGTTTCCTGAAAATGAGCCACTGTCTCGGGATTGCGGCGGCGGGCAATGGTCTTGGGCCGGTCTGCGGGAGTCTTCATGTCTTTTTTCAGCTGGACGAGCTGTATGCCGTCCCAGAACGAGCCGAAAGTCATCCACGGGCGCCCTTTCTCGTCGATGATGACATTGGGGTCGATTGCGTTCCAGTCGTCTATGCCGGGTCGCGACCGGATTACCATGCCGAGGTCTTCCCACTTGTAGTCGGGCGACTGCGGGTCAAGGGTCTTGTTGGTGGCGACACCGATTGCCGAGATGTTTTTGTAGAAAGTCGAGCAACTGTAATATAGATACCAGCGGTCGCCGACTTTGATCACGTCGGGTGCCCATGTGTGGCCTTCATAAGAGGGTACCGGGCCTTTGGCCCATGCGGGAATCGGGTCGAGGGGTGCTTTTTCAATCTTCCATGTCTTCATGTCGGGCGACGACATCATGCCGATTCCCATCCCTGTCGTAAACATGTAGTAGCGGCCGTTTTCCCTTGCCATTACCGGGTCATGTACATCGGGGTCGGCCGGGTCAAACTCGGGACGTTGCCACTGGCGGGGTTTGGCCAGTGCCTTGAGGATGAAGTTGACGATGCCGCCGGTCGCCTGCTCGTGGTGTCCGTAGTAGGGGAATCCATGCTGTCCGCCCGGGATTACCATTGACTCGTAGTCGGCATATTTTTCGGCAGCATGGTCAAGTGTGCCGCCGGCGATAACCATGTCGTCGTCGCCGTAGACCATGAACACTTTGCCCTTGAAGTTGCCGATGGTGTCGAGCACGGCGAGACCGTTGATTGCGTCATAGTAGCCGCGGCCGAGTTTCATCCCCATCACATCCTGCGGGCGGTTGCCGTCTGCCTCGAAACGCTTGAGCATTGCGGGAGCGGTCTCGGGAATCAGCAGGGCGGGATAGACGAGGACGAGGGCCTTGAACATGTCGGGGTTGGCGGCGGCTGTCATGGCGGCGACAAGTCCCCCTTGGCTGCAACCGAGAAGGGCGACACGGGTCGAGTCGACGAAATCCCATGTCTTTACCTGCCGGGTAATATCCTCGACATTCTCCTTTTCGGTGAATATTGTCATGTCGGTGGTTGCACCGTCGCTTTGGCTGTGGTTGCCGCCGCCGCAGAAGTCGAAGATATAGCTCGCGACACCGCGCATGGCGAGGCTGCGTGCATAGTCCATAGGCTCATGGTGAGTGCCGTTATATCCGTGGGCCATGATGACGGTGGCCTTGCGCTGCTCGGGGGTGTTGGGAATATAAGCCTCGCCCCAGATGTCTTTTCCGTCGCGTGACTTGCAGTGGATTTCCCTGACGGTGTAAGGGTCGTTGCTGTCAGGGAAATTCTTGGCCTTCATCGTGTAGTCAGGGAAATCCTGCAAGTGGTTGCGCAGGAATATGTCGATGTCGGTACGGCGGTCCTTGAACTGCCATCCGAGCCATGCCCGCAACATGCGCGAGAATGAGCCGCCGAAAGGCTCGTCAAACGTGCCGCCGTGCCCGGCGCGGAGATGGTTGGCCATCGCGACCGGCACATTGTCGATGGCCTCGTAGTCGGCCAAGGCGTTACGGTAGGCGATGTCGCTTTCCCCGCCGATTAAGTAAAGTATAGGGCCGTGGAGGTCTTTGAGTGATTCCTTGCTTGCGCCGCCCATCTCGATGTCGCCCATTCCGGCATTGAACATTATGCAGGTCTTTACGCGCGGGTCGGCGCAGTTGGCCAGTGTCTGCGCGCCGCCGCAACTGTGTCCGCCCATAGCGACAAACTCGGTGTCGATAGCGTTGAAATAGGGACTTTTTTTGTCTCTGTTGTTTTTCTCGGCCCAGTCTACGGCTCGAATCATGTCTGAGGCAGGCGATTTTCCGAGCTGACGGTCGTTGATGCTGTCCTGCATCTCGCCGAGGGCTATAACGAAGTAGCCGTAAGATGCAAGGTCGTTGAGCATACGCTCGTAAGGAAGGGAGGTGTCGTTGCATGCCCCGTTGGCAAAGACGAGCAGCGGGAGCGCGCCTTCACGGGTTACAGCCGAGGGGATGTCGGCCGGGCGATACATTACATACCCCTGAAGGGTGGGTTCGGCAATAGCCTCGGCTTTGTAAGTGCCGCTTCCGCCATTGTCGATAATCTTGCGGGTCGGCGAGGCAAAAGCCGCAATGCATAGAATTGATGCGAGAAATGTGGTAATTGTCTGTTTCATGATTGGGCAAAGTTAGGTATTCGGCCGCAAAAAAAGGTAACTGATTTGCCAAAAAAGTAGGACAAAATGGCTATTTTTGTGATTTTAACGACAAAAACAGATGAAACCGATATTTTTGATAGGCTATATGGGGAGCGGCAAGTCCACTTTGGGCAACGCGCTCGCGCCGCTGACAGGGTTGCGATTTGTTGACCTTGACGACTATATCGAGTCGCGGGAAGGCATGAAAATTTCCGAAATTTTTGCATCACGCGGCGAGGCGGCGTTTCGCGACATGGAGCGTCAGGCCCTTGCCGAGGTGGCGGCGACGGAAGATGTCATCGTGGCATGTGGAGGGGGCACGCCGTGTCGTCCCGGCGCGATGGAGCTTATGAACGCCTGTGGCACGACTGTGTATCTCGACGCGTCGTTCCCGCGACTGCTTGAGCGGCTCAAAGAGGGGCGCGCCAAGAGGCCGCTGATTGCATCGCTCGACGATGAGGAACTGGCCCGTTTTATCACGTCGTCGCTTGAAACCCGCATGCCTTACTACTTGCTTGCATCCCGATCGTTTTCGAGTGACCGCTTGGAGGACGAGGAGCAGATTGCCGGGAGTTGCAACGAGTTCATTGCCCGGTTTATCGCCACGAAGCCTTGACCTTGCGGCTGATTGCCGCGATGTTCCCGAGGGTGATGAGCAGCGTTATCGCTACTCCGGTCAGTATGGCGGTCATGGGTGACGCGGGTGTCACGCCGATGGTTTCGAGTGGCTTGTCCCACATCCGCGAGGCGGTAAGCATGACGATGACGGCTGCGACAAGCACTGCGGCATTGGTCGCGGCGACGATGATGTAATAATAACGTGCCACCATTGACGGGGAATAACCCAGCTGCATGAGGTCGTGGATTTTGTCACGGTTTTTCTGCAACAGAAGGTAGATGCTCAGTGTGAGGATAAAGAACGCCAAGAGACTGATGACGGCGCCGATGGCGATTACGACGGTCGTTACCACCGAGAGGAAATAGGCGGCGCGGCCCGAGTCCACTTTGTCGCCCGCGACCTCATATCCGTGCTGTTCCATGTAGGCTTTTGCCCCGGGGTCGCCGGGGCGGGTCAGCTCGACGATGAGGCGCGAGGGACGCGGCAGGGGGCCGTCGGCAAATGTCGCGTTGGCCCATGTCATGAAACTCTCGGGGACGGCGATGGTGTTCAGGCGTGACGAGAACCCGACGATGCGGGCGTTGACCCACTGCTGCCGTCCCGCCCCGCTCAGCGACAGCCGTAGCGGAATCATGCCGATTACCTCCTCGCTCACCTGCGGCATCCCGCGGGATGCGGCAAAGCCGAAGTTGTAGAGTGTCAGATAGTCTTTGGAAATAACGACCGGCACCGGCTCGCCGCTGCCGGGGGTGTAATCCCAGTCGCGCGGGGAGACATCGAAATATTCCGTCGGGATCGATTCGAGAAACAGCGCGGTCGACAGGCTGCGTCCCGCCATGTCGACCGAAGCATAGACGTTGAATGCCGCTGCGGTGAACTGTCCCACGCGCCGCGCCCACGGTTGAGCCTCGATGTCGGCAATCTCGGCCGTGGAAAAGTCGGCATTTTCCCCTTGTCCGAGGAAATCGCCCAGTCCCGTCACGCGCTTTGAGATGATGGAGTAGTCGCGCGAGATAAACGAGTCGTTGCCGCCGCTGTAGGTGCTGTTGAGGTCGTTGTAGAATTTTACGGCGGTGAGTATGATGGCGAGGCCCACAAAGTTGGCCAGTGCGTAGCCAATTATCTGTCCGGCACTGATGTTGCGGCGAAGTAGCCGCCAAGCGATGTTTGCCATTATAGATGAAGTACGGTAAAGTTCTTGATGTCGATGTTGTTTCCCACCGATGTGGCGATTATCGCGGCCCTCTGCCGGGTGGTTTCCTCGTCGATGAGGGCGGCGACGGTCGAGTTGTTGCGCGCGTCGAGGTGGCTGACCGGCTCGTCGATGAGCAGGAAGTCCATCGGCTGGCACAGGGCGCGCACGATGGCGACGCGCTGCTGCTGTCCCACCGAGAGTTTTCCCGCCTCGACACCGGCCTTGTCGGCAATCCCGAGGCGGTCGAGCATGGCGGTTATTTCGGCGGCGGTCTTGAAGTCGGTCAGACGGTTTTTGACAAGGATGTTTTCCATCGCCGTCAGTTCGGGAAACAGGCGCATTTCCTGTGGCAGATAGGCAAGCGAGCGGCATCGCAGCCGGGTCCATTGGGCGATGGAGAAGGAACTGATGTCGGCACCGTTTATTAATATGTGTCCCTCGTAGTCGTTGCGGCTGCCGTAGATGAAGGCACACAGCGACGATTTTCCCGCGCCGCTCCGAGCTTCGACGAGGTATCGGCCGGGACGGTCAAACTCGACATGCCCGAGCCACACCTGCGAATCCCTGACGGGCGGCTCCTTCTCGCTCCCGGCAAATACCCGAGGCAACGCCTTGTCAAGGGTTATAGTGTCAATTCTGTTCATTTAGTGAAAAATTTTCAATTTTCACTCAGAAATTACATTGCCGCCTTGATGATGGCGGGGAGGATGTCGTCGTTGGTGCCGTTGAGTTTCACCGCGCCCTTGACATTGTCAGTGTTGACTTCGGCCACGATGTTGATTCCCCATGCGGGAGCTGAGGGGTTGAGAAGGCGCATCGACGGGATGTCAAAGTACAGGCCGCCGTTCTTGTTGACAAAATCCTTGGCGAGGCCGTTCTGGCGGTTGGGCGAGAACGGGCGGTTGGCCACGGCGAGGTACCCGTCGATGTTGCCCGCATAGAGCGACACGTCAGGAGTCATCCGGGCGCTCATCACTCCGTCCTTGTCCTCGCTGAACGGAATACCGTAGCGCGACATCATGTCGCGGGCCGTGGAAAGAGCCTCGTTGACCTTGGTCTGAGGCATGTGGATCATGGTGATGAACTGCCATGAGTCATAATCGTCAAACGAGCTGTCGGGCGACGCTCCGGCGGCAATCATCACCGTGCCGTCGATTGACTTGATATAGGGCGACAGGATTCCCATCACGCCGCGCGCCTGAACGCCGCCGAGCGTGCTGATGGCTTCGATAATGCCGTCCCAGTTGATCTCGGGGGTGCATCCGGCAAGTGCGACAAAGTTGGTCGCATCGGGAATATAGGAAAGTACCGCCGGATTGATGGCCTGCAGCTCATTGACTTCGACAATGTCGCCGTCGGCTTTGAGCGCGTGTCCCTCAAACGTTATCTCTTTTTCCTCGACGTTAATCCCGACAGTGCCCCACACGTCCAGAAGTTCGGCCGGGGTTCCGTTGTGCCCCATTGCTGCGGCGGTATTGCCGGCGATGTTGATGGTATAATCTTTGTCAAGGAACTGCTTGATTCCAGCGAGGTCGGCTATGGACTGCTTTTTGGCGTCGGCCTCCATTGCCTTGACTGTCGAGATGATGCTCTTGACATCCCTGTTTTCCATCGCCCATCCCTGCTTGGCGTTGAAAATCATGGAGAACTTGCCGGTTTCCACGGTGTTGTAGCCATCTTCCTTGGAGACAGACTTGCCGTTTTTCTCAAGTACTTCGGTAAGTGCCTTTTCGTCCTTGACCTCGAAAGTGATGACTTGTCGGCCTGCGGCGGTCTGAACGACTATCACATTATCGAGGTCGACCCCTTCGGCCACGTTGCTGAAGACTTCGAGAATTTCCGACGGGGCATCCTTCCAGTAGTCGGGGGCAACCACTTCGGTTCCCTTTTTCTCAAAACCTGCCCGTTCAAACAGCTCGGTTACGTCGATACGCACCACAGCGGCAACATTGGCGGGAATGGTGTCAGTCAGTTCGGCCTCGTGGGAGCACCCGGTCATCCCCAGCATCGCGATAGCTGCCACGGCGAGGGAGAAGATGTAATTCAGTTTCATCGTTTAATAGTATTTGATTTACTTTGATGCAAATGTAACAATTATTGTTGTATAATTGATTGTAAAACCGTATTTTTGTGTGATAAATGTAATAATTCTAAAAAATGAAGATTGCGGTATTCGGCAAGCGCAGGCAGAGCGAGGAGGATTTCTGCCGGTTGGTGAAACTTTTTGAACGGCTGTCGTGTGACGATGTGGAATGCATTGTCGAGAAACGGTTTTACGACGCGCTGACCCGCGCCCTGCGCGTGGAAATTCCTGTCGCCGGACTCATTTGCCCCGACAGTGACTGGGATGCCGATGCTGTGCTGAGCATCGGCGGCGACGGTACGCTGCTGCGCACCGCCCGCGCCGTGGCCGACAAGGAGATCCCCATCGTCGGGTTCAATACCGGCCACCTCGGGTTTCTCGCCGAGGAGATGCTCGACGATGCCCCGGCGATGGTCGACCGCCTCGTCGCGGGCGACTATGACGTGGACGAGCGTTCCCAGCTGTGGGTCACTGCCGAGTCGGGCATACCGATGACCGACTGGCCTTTTGCGCTCAACGAGGTCGCGGTGTTGCGTCAGGACTCGGCCAATATGATTTCGGTCGACACGCGCCTCGACGGGATGCCGGTGGCGACTTATCAGGGCGACGGACTGATTATTTCGACCCCGACCGGAAGTACGGCCTACAATCTTTCGGTCGGCGGCCCGATTGTCGAACCGTCGGCTCCGGCATGGGTGCTGTCACCCATCGCGCCCCATTCGCTTACAATGCGCCCGCTCGTCGTGAGCGACAGCCGTGTGATTGCAATTTCGGTCGACACCCGCAGCGACTTCTACCGCGTCAGCCTTGACGGCCGCACTGTCACGCTGCCGCGCGAGGAGCGCATTATTATCGCCCGCGCGCCGTTTGTCACCCGCATTGTCCACGCCGCGCGGCACAATTTCTTTGACACGCTGCGCAACAAGCTGTTGTGGGGAGTCAGCAAGAGGTGAAAAACACTTTCGTCGACAACGATTTGGGCGAGGTGACCGTGACGGTGCGTCGCGGGACGAGCCGCGCCTCCATCCGCCGCCGCAACGGGCGGTGGTGGCTCATTCTGCCCCCCGAGGCCGACGCGCAGGCGGTTTTCTCATGGATTGAGGAGATAAAGCCGCGATTGCTGAAAAAGCTCCCCGGCAAGGGATTGTTTTCATTTGACCGCGCGATAATAATGGGGGAGGGGTCACGGTCGCCCCACCGCGTGACTTTCGTCCGCTCGGCTCGTGCGGCTGCAAGCGAGGTCTTTGCGTCGGTGGGTTCAAGTGAGACAATTGTGCATGTCGGTTCCGGGGTCGACATCGAGGACTCCGACGTGCAGGGGCGCATAAGCCGTATGCTCGCCGCTGTCGCCTATAAGGTCGCACTTTACATACTTCTGCCCCGTGCCCGTGAGATTGCCGAGGCGGTGGGGGACGCGCCCGCGGCATGGGAGATTTCGCGCGGCCATCACACCCTCGGCCGTTGCTCGTCGCGCCGCGTCATCGCGTTGTCATGCATGTGTGTTTTTCTGACCCCCGAGTTGCGCGACTATATCGTCTGTCACGAGTTGGCCCATCTGAGGGAGATGAACCACTCACCGAGGTTCCATGCCATCTGCGACACCTATCTCCAAGGACGCGAAAAGTCCCTCGCCCTCGCCCTGACACGGTTCCCGTGGCCGGTGGACAGGTGAAGACAAATGACAACTAAAAAATATCAGATAACAAATAGCAACCGATGCCATGACCGGCAGCCATGCCGCCGTAAAATCCAGCTGATGTAACCATACCACAAGCTGCCCGCACCTAACGGCGCGGTTGCATGTGGCTAACGTTGACACGCGGCTACACCGCGTAATCGGCGGCTCTGCCGCTGACGATGGACAGCGGCGTTAAGGTAGTGACATTGCGATATATCGCGCCCCTACAATCCCTCTCGCTGTCTATCGTTAGTTGCATAGCTTCTTGGCTGGGAATAACCGAGCAGGGCGCGATGCTCTCTTGCGTCGCGCCCTGCCGGGTTGTATTGGAAACGGCCGGTGGAAGCTCATGAATGAACCACCGTGTTTCCGGGAATCATCTTTAACCTCTTGGGATTATTTTACCACCACTTTGGCTACCTTGCCGCCTTGACGACGGATGTAGAGACCGGGTGTGGCATTTTCGGGGTTGATCTTCACGCCTTGGAGGTTGAAATATTCAGCCTTGCCATCGACAACGTCAGCACCGATTTCGTCAATGGCAGTGGGGATGTTCTTGACAATTTCGATGGGCTGGAACTGATAGGTGCCTTTATATGCTCCAATTACGCCTGTTACGTCGTAAGTCGCACCTTCTTCAGGGGTGAAAGTGAGATTGAACTGGTTATACATGGGAGCATCAATTCCGTCTTTATCTGTAACCGTAAAATTCTTGTCCTGTGCGGCAGCGACGATTGAGACTCCTGACATCGAAACGAAATGGAAGAAATTATTTTCATTTACACCTGCTGCTGTGATTTCAGTTGCCTCGACAGGTGTGCCGACAGTTGTTTCTCCGACAGTTACGGGGATGATTTCGGGTAATTTAGAAGCTGCATAGATGGTAAATGTCGCAGTCATGCCATTGATGACATCTCCGTTTTGATAATCAGGCAGAGTGATGTTGTTCTGATTGAAGACAAGCGCATAGTTATTGTCAGCATCTTTTACATATACATTCTTCCCGTTCTTATAAATTACAGTCAGCGGGCAGGTAATCTTGAATGTGCCGGTCTGTGACCATTCGGTCCAGTTTTCGAGAGTGTTTTTCTTTTCAATGACTGTAAAAGTTTTTGAGGCGATGTTGCTCTTGTCTTCGCCATTGATAGCGATAGCCTTTACTGTAGCGGTTGCAGTAAGCTCGAAAGGAGCGTCATATTTCTGCGAGTCGGCGGTAGGTTCGTCACCATTAATTGTGTAGTAGATGTCGACACCCTCGGTTTCGCATGAAATAGAAACCATGTCGTTTTCGTCAATCGAGATTTCGGGTGTGGCTACTGTGGGAGGGGTAACAGAACCTTCGATAAATTCAATTTTTATTGATTTGATTTCAAATGCACCGTTACCAGTTTTTGCGGTATTGGTATTTGATACTTCAATTTTGAATTCTCCGGACAAGTTGAGGCCACTGGCTGTATAGGCTGATGAATTTGCTTTTGTGGCTAATGAAATGGTTGTACTATTGTTGATTTCTATATCAGTTCCGCCAATAGATATTGAGCCGGTATAAGTAGCTTTGCCTGTCTGCCACATTTCAATCGAAATGCCGGTTATTGTTCCGGGAATGCTATTTGTGGAGATAGTTACTTTTGAGGCCGGATTTTTAGCCGCTCCGATTTGTGAAGCAGCATTAGTACCGTCAAAATTGAAATATTCGTTTGCGATCCAGTCTACGGCTAAGTTCCATTCCACATTGTTAAAAGTTGTTTTTCCTGTGGTGGTAAAATAATTTCCCGTACCTTTTACAAAGGTATATTCATATGGACTTGTAATACCTTGGGCATTGGATGTTGAACCCAATGCAAGTAAGCATGAAATAAAGAGTAAAAACTTTTTCATACGCGAAAGATTAAATAGATTGGTGTTATATGTTAAAGTGATAGATGACGTGTTTTTGTGGATGTAGGATGGTAATGGCATGTGGGAGGGTGCTCCCGATGTCCCAAGGCACACCGCAAGTGCAAAATTACACAGAATTTAAGAAATTACCCCCCCAATTACTTAAATTATGTTAAAGAAAAGAAATAGACCTATTTTCTTCCGAAGTCAGCGGGAATTTCACCCCATTGGGGGGTGTCCCATGTCAGGATGGGGTTGGTGAAGGTGTTGTTACGGAGCCACTCGTTGGCGTTGTTGAGCAGGCGGAAAATCTCGGTGTTCTGCGCCGTCGGGGCGAGGGTTGTCTTGGCCACGCGGTTGCGCACCCATGCGCGAGCCGTGCGGCTGTCGCTGTAAATCGGAATGTCGGGACGGCCCCGGCGTTTCAGCAGCGCGAGGGCGTGGACGATGGCGAGGTATTCGCCGATATTGTTGGTGCCGCCCGGCAATGGGCCGACGTGGAAAATGCGCTGCCCTGTGCGCACCCACACGCCCTGATACTCCACCGGGCCGGGATTGCGCGAGCAAGCCGCGTCGACGGCGATAGCGTCGAGGGTGATGCCGGGAATAGCGGCATAGTTGACGACAGGATTGGCGTCATGTGAGGCGATGGCTTTCAGGATTCCCATCTCCTGAACCGGGTCGCCGCGATAGGCCTCGACGGCGGCCTCCTGCGAGTCAAAACTTTTGTAACGGGCGTCGGGGTAGCCTTTCACCTGTAGCTGGCATTCCTCCCACGAGTCAAAGACTCCGGTCGCATAGCCGTTCCACACGACATAAAATTTTCTTCTCGGTGCCATCAGCTCAAAGTCAGATAAATGGATATGTCAACGTTGCGCATCCCGAGTCGGCGCGCGATCACAGGGTTGACGACCTGCCCGAGGAAGGTGTAGGTGGCACACTGCAGGCCGGGGAGCATGCGCATGGCGTTGGCGGCTCCCTCACACGATACAATCGATGTCATCAGGGTCATGAAAGTGTTGCTGAGCGCCATCGCGGCAGTGCGGGCAACGGCACTCCCGGCGTTGATAAAGCAGGCGCGCCCCTTGCGTCCCTCGGTGGCCTCCATAGCCGAGGCCCGGGCGAGGTCGATGGCGTCAAGCGAGGGGAAGGCTGTGCCGCCGGGGGAAGTGAGGTCAAAAATGAGCACTCCTTTCTTCATCGTGTCGACCATGCCGGCATCTACCTTGAACGGCTGCGCGGTGGGGGTGACGACAACCACGTCGGCACTGCGCAGGGCGGCATCGATGACCTTGGGGTGGATGGCCGAGGTGATGGCCCACGGCCCGAGCGACTGGGCGGCGTGGCGCAGACGGTACACGTCGTTGTCAAACATTCTGACCGTCGAGCCGAGCCCCATAGCCGAGCGGGCGGCGGCACACGCGGCAATGCCCGAGCCGACGATGGTGGTCTCGCAGGGGATGATGCCGGCGATGCCGCCGAGCAGGATTCCCTTGCCCCGGGTAGTGTCGGCAAGGAGCGACGAGGCGATTGCCATCGATGCGCGGCCGTCGATTTCGGCAAGAATGTCGGCAAACGGGGTGTGTCCCTTGTCATCCTCGATGATGTCGATGGCGATTGCCGTGATGTGGCGGGCAAGGAGAGCCTTGACGGCGGCAGGTTTCTGAGCCTCGGGGTGGAGGAGGGTCAGCAGCATGGCCCCTCGGCGCATCTTGGCGATGTCGGCGGTGTCGGCCGGCGCGAGGTGGATGACGATGTCGCAGCCGAGAGCCGCGTCGCGGTCGGTCACGGCAGCTCCGGCACGGGCATACCTGTTGTCAGAGTAATGGATGCAAGCCGCTGCGCCCTGCTCGATGTTGACGCGGAAACCGCGCTCGACGAGCATGTTGACCGCCTCGGGGGTGAGGGGGAAACGCCTCTCGCTTCGATTGTTGCAGGCGGGGAGGCCGATGGAGGGCATGCGCCGCTCGCAGCACACCGGACACGGCTGCTCCTGCGGGGAGATTTTATCTTTACTCAGTTCACGGTTCATAGCGCAAAGGTAAGAAAAAATAAAAAATAACAGGTAAAAAATAACAAATAGCTGCTCTACCGGCGAGGGAGGGATTGTCGGAGCGCGGTGTAGTGGTAATTTCGTTGAGCCCGCAGGGCGATATTGTGTTAAACCCCGTATGGAGCGCAGCGGAATGCGGGGAAAGGGGAAAGAAGCTGCTCTCTAAAGTCAGAGTCCGTAGGGCGATGTGGTGGTAACCGCCTCATTACCATCACATCGTCCTACGGGCCAGTTTGCAATGCGAATTGTAGGGGCACGATTTATCGCGCCCGGGAACTGATAACGCAAATCAACTGATAGATAGTATATTGCATATTTTAGCTATGGGTGCGATAAATCGCAATGTCACTGACTTAATGCCGCGTGTCAACGTTAGCCACAACGACTTTCTGCATTTGCAATCTGATAAGATTGCCACCTTGAATAGCCGTGGGTTGTGTTACGCAACCCACGGGAAAAGAATGCGCACAATAGAATCTGAAAGATTCTTCAACCATCGCAAAGGTACACCTCTCCGAGGTGTATTGGGGTATCGTGTGTGGTAGTCCCCATGTGTAGCCACATGGGGTTTAGCGAGGGTGCACCCCGAGGGGGTGCGTAGAGATGTTTTACGCGTGGCCTCGCTGCGGGTGCGATAAATCGCAATGCCGCTGACTTAACGGTATAATTGCATGGATAAATCGGTCACAACGCCCTCTGCGGGTCACAACATCGCTAATGGGGCGACATTTCTACCCGGTACAACATCGCTAATAAGAGCGGCATCGCCGCCGATTGCGCGGTGTAGCCGCGCCTTAACGTTAGGCCCATGCAAGCGCGCCTTTAGGTGCGCGCCGCTTGGGTTTTCTACGTTTTCTGTCCGGAATCGGCTACATCGTAGCCGGTCATTCCATCTCAAGACCGGCAGCTATGCCGCCGTAAAATCAGATATGCGCTATTGACCACAAGCTGCCCGCACCTAACGGCGCGGTTGCATGTGGCTAACGTTGAGACGCGGCTACACCGCGTAATCGGCGGCACTGCCGCTGACTCAGGGATCCTGCAGCCGCGGAGCGGCGAGGCCATGCGAAACCCCACGCCTTGGCGTGGGGAGGGTGGTGCCTATGAGATGTCTCAACGTCGGAGACGTGGGCCTATGGTCGCAACCATAGATTCGCATCTCCGATGCTTTCTCGTATGTTTCGCCTCCTGCCCCACGCCGAGGTGTGGGGTTTCGCATGGCTTCGCGGCTGCACGGCACTCCGGCTATCATCTTCACTCAGGCGTTGCCTGAGTCTTCACCCTTTACTTTTCTCTGTTCACTATATCTCACTATATCTCACCCTTCTCCATAATTCACCTTTCACTGTCTCGTTGTAATAATTTGTCGCATTAATCCGTTATGTAATAGATGAAATGTCTTCGTTACATATTGCTCTCGCTCATGGCTGTGGCCGCAATTGCTGCCGCCGGACAGAATCTCAATGACAAGCTGATGAACCGCCCGTATGCCGACCTGCGCAAGTGGCATCTCGGCTTCTCGGTGGGGGTTCACACGCAGGATATTTCCTTTACCCACAGCGGCTTTGTCAGTGGAAACGGCAACGAATGGCGCATGGACCAGCCGTCGTTCTCGCCCGGATTCTGTGTCAACGGCCTGATTGACTATCGTCTCAGCACCTATTTCAGCCTGCGGTTCACCCCGGGCATGTATTTCGGCAACCGCGACATCAAGATGCTCGACACGGCGACAGGGGAGACAGCGTCGCAGAACATCAAGAGTGCCTATGTCGTGCTGCCGGTCGACCTGAAATGCGCGGGTATGCGCTACCGCAACTCGCGGCCGTTCCTGACGGCGGGAGTCATGCCGGCGTTTGACGTGGCGAAAAAGACGAGCGACTATCTCAAACTGAAATCGGGCGACATCTACCTGACGGTGGGGCTCGGCTGCGATTTCTATCTTCCCTATTTCAAGTTCAACCCCGAAATCAAGTTCTGTTTCGGACTGACCGACCTGCTGGTGCATGACCGCCCCGACCTCGTGGACGAACCGGCAAAGTTCAACATCACGCGCTCCCTGTCAAAGGCCGTGTCGCGCATGGTCGTGCTGACTTTCTACTTTGAATGATTCCGCGATGAGATATACACATATTATATATATAGCGATTCTGGCAGTCGTTTTTGCCTTGCCGACACGCATGAGCGGGCAGACCGACGCGCAGATGACGCAGTATTTCGCCCTGCCGACCTATTACAACCCGGCGGCCGTGGGCGATACCGACTATCTGCGCATCCGTGCCGGTGCGCGACTGCAGTGGGTGGGCATCGACAACGCCCCGACAACCTTTCTCGCCACGGGCGACATGCCGTTCAAGTTCCTCAACAAGAAATTCGGCGTCGGATTGCTTATGCAGCAGGAAAGCCTCGGCCTCTACAAAAATCTGACAGTGGGGGCGCAGCTCGGTTACAAAATCAACCTTTTCAAGGGGGTGCTGACAGCCGGTGTTCAGGTCGGGCTCATCAACGAGACCTTCAAAGGCTCGGAGGTGTACATCCCCGACGATGATGACTACCATCAGGGGACTGACGAGGCCATCCCGATGAACGACGTGGCCGGCAACGCCCTCGACCTCGGGATAGGCGCATATTACACCCACCGCTATTTCTGGGCCGGACTCTCGATGACCCACGCCAACTCGCCGACGGTCACATTCACCGCCGAAGGCTCCACGGGCGGCTCGACAGGCACCGAGGGCGAAAGTGCTAAAAATTATGAATTTCAGGCTCCCCGCACCCTCTATTTCATGGGCGGCAGCAATATTGCGGTAAAAAACACGTTATTTGAAGTGATACCGTCTTTTCTCGTAAAAAGCGATTTTACATTCACCGGTTTTGACGTGACATGCCGCGTGCGCTACAACAAGTTTCTCACCGCCGGTATCGGCTACCGCTACAACGACGCGGTTTCAGCCATGCTGAGCGCGGAAATCAAAGGGTTCTTTATCGGCTACAGCTATGATTACCCCACGACCGAGATTGCCAAAGCCTCGTCGGGCAGCCACGAAATCGTAGCCGGTTACAGGCTGAAACTCGACTTTTCAGAGAAAAACCGTAATAAACACAAGAGCATCCGAATAATGTAACTGTATGAAAAAGATTATCTATATTCTCCTCACTGTTGTCGCTGTCATGGCAGTCGCATCGTGTGCTTCCTCCTCCCGCAGCTCGGCAGGCGGCGAAGTCACCGGCGTGGGCGCGACCTCGTGGGCCGAACCCACCCCCTACGGGATGGTGCTCGTGTCGCGCGGCTCGGTCAAGATGGGCCCGCAGAAAGCCGACAGCGCATGGAACCTCCGCGCCGACTCGCGCGGGGTGTCGGTCGACGCCTTCTGGATGGACGAGACCGAAATAACCAACTCGAAATACAAGCAATTTGTTTTCTGGGTGCGTGACTCCATTATCCGCGAGCGTCTTGCCGACCCGGCCTACGGCGGCAACGAGGAATTCAAAATCGAGGAAGACCGCGAAGGAAACCCCGTGACCCCCCACCTCAACTGGAACAAGCCGATTCCGTGGCGCAACCCCAACGAGGACGAGGCCCGCGCAATCGAGAGTCTCTACAAGACCAACCCCATCACCGGGGCGCGCGAGCTTGACCCCGAGCAGCTCAACTACCGTTACGAAATCTACAACCACACCGAGGCCGCGCGACGCAAGCACCGCCTTGACCCGCGCCGCCGCGAGTATAACACCGACCGCCCGACTCCCACCGATGTCCCCGTGATTTCCAAGGACACCGCCTATTTCAACGACGAGGGTGAAATCGTGCGCGAGACCGTCACCCGGGGACTCACGGGCGAATATGATTTCCTCAACACCTACATCGTCAACATCTACCCCGACACGACGGCGTGGATCAATGACTTTGACAACGCCTACAACGAGCCTTACGTCCGTCTCTACTTCTCCCACGGCGGCTACAACGACTACCCCGTGGTCGGCGTGAGCTGGGAGCAGGCCAACGCATTCGCCAACTGGCGCACCGACTACCTGCGCCGCTCGCTCGGCAAGGAGGGCGTGTATGTCGAGCCTTACCGACTGCCGACCGAGGCCGAGTGGGAATATGCCGCCCGTGCCGGTAACAGCGACAATATCTACCCGTGGGAAGGAGACCTGCCGCTGACCGAGGAAAAGGGGTGTTTCTATGCCAACTTCAAGCCTCAGGAGGGCAACTATGTTCAGGACGGCCAGCTGATAACGTCGCGGGTGGGCACTTATACCCCCAACGATTTCGGCCTGTATGACATGGCGGGCAACGTCAGCGAATGGACCTCGACGGCTTTCACCGAGAGCGTGGGGAAACTGACAAGCGACCTCAATCCCGAGTATCGCTACGATGCCGCCATCGAAGACCCCTACAAGATGAAACGCAAAATCGTGCGCGGCGGCTCGTGGAAAGATGTCGCCCACAATATCCGCAGCGACCTGCGCATGTGGGAATATCAGAACGAGCAGCGTTCCTATATCGGATTCCGCTGTGTGCGCACCCAGATCGGTTTTGCCAAGGGTACCAAAGCTAAAAAATAAGACCAAAACTCATTTTTCTTGACCACAATGGAAAAAACGACAATAAAAGAACGCGTGAGCCGCATGATGACATGGGAAGGGGGTCAGCGACTCTTTAACTTTGCCTACAGTATCGGCGCGGCCATCGTCATCTGGGGCGCGCTGTTCAAGATTCTCCACCTTCCCGGCGGCAACCTGCTGCTGTCGATAGGCATGGGGACCGAGGTGCTGATGTTTATCCTCACCGCGCTTGACCGTCCGCCGCGCGAATATCACTGGGAGGATGTGTTCCCCGCGCTCAATTCCCGCAATCCGGAAGATCAGATAAGCGGCGGTATGGGCGGCGGAGGTGTCGTTGTCACCGGGGGCAATGCCGCTCCGGGCACCGTTGTCGAGGGAACTGCCTCGCGCAATGCCGTCGGGATTCCCGCCGGTGTGAATCTGAGCGAGGATGACACCCGGTCGCTGAGCGAGAGCATCGCCCGCATGAACAGCGCCGCCGAGCAGCTTTCCAAAATGGCCGAGCTGACAACCGCCACGCAGGACTATCTCACGCAGATGTCCGCAATCTCGGCCCAAATGCAGCAGTTGCAGGAGACCACCCGCTCCCTTAACGAGGTCAGCGCCGTGCTTCTCGACAGCTATCGCGCCATTACCGAGAACTCGGCCGACGTTACCGCCAACTCGCGCGGCTACATCGAGCAGATGAACGACCTCAACCGCAACATCGGCGGTCTCAATACCATCTATGAAATCCAGCTCAAGAGCGTGTCGTCGCAGCTCGACTCCATCGACCGCGTCAACCGGGGCATCAAGGATATCCGGGATATGTATGAAAAAAGTGCGTCGCAGAGTGCCCGCTATTGCGAGGAAACCGAGAAGATGGCGCGTTACATGCAGCAGCTCAACCAAGTGTATGAAAAGATGCTCCACGCGATGACCGTCAACATGTATCGCCCGATGATGAACGACATTCCCGGCGCAGCCTCGTCGGGCGCGGCTAATCTTTAAAGAAATCACAACAGAATGGCAGAATCAGTAGTCAGGCTCTCCCCGCGTCAGAAGATGATAAACCTCATGTATATCGTCCTGACCGCCATGCTTGCCCTGAACGTGTCGAGCGATGTGCTCGACGGTTTTGTTCAGGTCGAGGACGGACTGGCGCGTACCAATGCCAACGTGCACCGACGCAATGACGCGATATATTCCCAGCTCGACGCATTCACCGAGCAGAACCCCGAAAAAGGGCGTCAGTGGCTCAACAAGGCCACCGAGGTGAGGTCGCGCTCGCTTGAACTGTATGCCCTCATCGACTCGCTCAAGATGGCCATTGTCCGTCATGCCGACGGCGAGGATGGTGACCCGACCGACATTCAGCGTCGCGACGATCTTGAATCGGCTGCGGTCGTGATGCTCTCGGGCGGCGACAACGAAGGCGAGCGACTGCGCCACGCCGTCGACGACTATCGCGTGTTTGTCACATCGCTTATCCCCGACTCGACCAAGCGCGCAAGCATCGAGGCCGCCCTGTCCACATCGCCATATCGCCGCCCCGGCACTGTCGCCCCTCAGAAATGGGAGGAGGCAAAGTTTGAAAACCAGCCCGTGGTTGCCGCCGTCACCCTGCTGACCAAGCTCCAGAACGACGTGCGCTATGCCGAGGGCGACGCGCTGACCAATCTCCTGTCGATGGTCGACGCGGGCGACGTCAGGGTCAACGAAATCAACGCATTCGTCATCCCGCAGTCGCGCATGGTCATGCGTGGCGGCAAATATTCGGCCAACATCGTCCTTGCCGCCGTCGACACCACCGCGCGCCCTGTCATCTATATCAACGACAAGCCGCTGGCCGACGAGCACGGCCTCTACGAGTTCCAGACATCCTCGACCGGAACCTTTGACTACTCGGGATACCTCGAAGTGGCCCACGGCGACGGCACCACCACCCGCCATCCGTTCTCGTCGAGCTATGTCGTGATGGAACCCACCGCGACCGTCTCGGCCACGATGATGAACGTGCTGTATGCCGGCATCAACAACCCCATCGGCATTTCGGTGCCCGGCGTGCCGATGAGCGCGGTCAGTGCCACGATGACCAACGGCACCCTGTCGCGCAACGGCGACTCGTGGATTGCCAAGCCGTCAAAAGTAGGGGAGAATGCCACAATCACCGTCACCGCCACCATCGACGGCTCGTCGCAGACGGTCAACACCTCGACATTCCGTGTGCGCAAGCTCCCCGACCCTGTGGCATTCATCACCTTTACCGGGCAGAACGGGCAGCCCGAGCGTTACAAGGGTGGCAAACCCATCTCCAAGACCACCCTCCTCGCCGCCCCGGGCCTCGATGCCGCGATTGATGACGACATGCTCAACATCGACTTCAAGGTGCTCGGTTTCGAGACAGTGTTCTTTGACCAGATGGGCAACGCTATCCCCGAGGTGGCCCAAGGGGCGCAGTTCTCGCAGCGTCAGAAAGACCAGTTCCGCCGATTGTCGCGCGGCAAGCGTTTCTACATCTCGCGCATCCGCGCCATCGGTCCCGACGGTATCGAGCGCACCCTGAACCCCGTCGAAGTCATAGTAAACTAACCTCTTGTCCCCTCTCAATATATTGTCATGAACATGAAACATATAATCCGATACATAGTGCCGTTGCTGGCCCTGATGGCATTCTGCCTCCCCGCCGAGGCTCAGGAACAGTCGTCAAGCGCGGGCAGCGTGGTGCGCCGCCGTGGCGACAGCGACCGAGGCAAAGCCGCCTCGGCCACAGGTGTGACCCGACGCATGCAGTCGTTCTATGAAGACGAGCCTATCAGCGACTCTGAGTTGCAGTGGATGCGCGTCATGTACCGCCAGCTCGACCTGACCAAGGATGCCAACGGCGCGCTTTATTTCCCCGACGAGCCTGTCGACGGGCAGGAGAACCTGTTCCGCATCATCATGCGCCTGCTTGCCAATGACGAGCTTGCCGCCTATGAATATCTCGACGGGCGCGAGGTGTTTACTGACAACTACCGCATCAAGGTGCGCGACATGCTCGACCGTTTCCACATCCTTTACACCGATGCCAAGGGGTCGACCGAAAAACGTCCCAAGTTCGCTATCGATGAGGCCGACGTGCCTGCCTCGGAGGTGCTTACCTATTATATAATAGAGAAATGGGAATTTGACAAGCGTTCCAACCGTATGCGCACCCGCATCGAGGCCGTCTGCCCCGTCCTTCACCGCTCGGGCGACTTTGGCGGCGAGGCTGTGCGCTACCCCATGTTCTGGGTGAAGTATGACGAGCTGCGCCCCTACCTCTCAACCCAGAATATTTTCACCGACGATGACAACAACCTTGCCACATGTACCTATGACGACTATTTCCAGCTCGGCCTCTATGACGGTGAGATTTACAAGACACGCAACCTCAAAAACAAGTCGCTCATGCAGCTCCATCCCGACCCCGAGGAGATGAAACACGCGCAGGACAGCATTCAGAACCGTCTCGATACATTTGAGGACAAGCTGTGGGTGCCTTCACTCGCCGAGCTTGAGGCCCGTCGCGAGGCCAAGGAGAAAGCCGAGGAACTCGCGGCCGCAGGTGCTGCCGGGGAGGATGTTGCGGCTGAATCGGTATCATCGGTTAAGAAAGAGCGTCCGTCGCGCTCATCCCGCACCAAGCGAGGCTCGGCGGCCAAGAAAAGCAAACCCGCCAAGGTCAAGAAACCGAAATCATCGCCCTCGTCAGCCGCCCCGGGACGCTCGGTGCGCAATCGTCGGCGCTAAAAGTGAATCTTTTTTTGCGATAAAGGCAAAAAAAATGATAAAAATATTTGCGTGTATTAAATATTTGCCGTAACTTTGCACACGCAAAACGGTGGTAACACCTGATGCTCTCAACCAAAGAGATGGTGCGGTAGTTCAGCCGGTTAGAATACTAGCCTGTCACGCTAGGGGTCGCGGGTTCGAGTCCCGTCCGCACCGCAGAGGAGAGAGGAGAATGAGTAATTGTTAACCTTCGGGTTACGTTACTCATTCTTTTTTTGTGTATTCACGCATCGCGAGCTTCGGCTCAAACTGATATAATTGAGAATTGAGAGTTGAGAATTGAAGAAAAATTGCTAATTTTGCGAGGTCGTGTGCCCCGATGAGAAATGGCTGCGACATGTTGAGAAATGACTGCATTTGATATTATCATACTTGTCTTTGCCGCCGTGGGTCTTGCCACGGGCCTTTACAAAGGGTTTATCAGCCAGCTCGGGTCGATAGCGGCGATTATCCTCGGCATTGTCGCTTGCCGGTTGTGGGGTGATGCTGCCGTCGGGATAGTGTCGGGATGGCTCGACCCATCTCCCGAGAACAGTGCTTGGAGCGTTTATGCCGTGACCATTATCGGTTATGTGCTGCTCTTTGTCGTGGTCTATCTCGCCGTAGTGCTGCTTGCGAGGTTGCTCCACAGGCTGTCGCATGTCATGATGATGGGGCCGCTCGACCACATTGCCGGTGCGTTGCTGGGGATTTTCAAGTGGCTGTTGCTGCTGAGTGTCCTTGTCAACCTGTGGCTTGTGTGCAGTCCCGGCAGCAAGGCGGTCGAGGACTCCCGTCTCGCCGGAGGCAAGGTTGCCGCGTGGGTGAAAGGCTTCGCCCCGTCGTTGCTCGGTGCCTGTGTGTCGGGCCACGGCTCTGCCCCGTGTAATAACGATTGAATATATTAAGAGAAGATGAATCAAGATACATGTCCCATATTGAACCCGGAACGTCCCGACGAGAACCGCAAGGTAATCGACGATGTGACCGGGAGCGAGTATAAGTATGGCTTTACCACCGATATCGATACCGACATCATCCCGCGCGGACTGAGCGAGGATGTTGTCAGGCTGATTTCGGCCAAAAAAGGCGAGCCGGAATGGCTGCTCGATTTCCGCCTGAAAGCCTACCGTCACTGGCTGACGATGAAAATGCCCGCTTGGGCCCATCTCGATATCCCCGAGATTGACTATCAGGCCATCAGCTACTATGCCGCCCCGCAGCAGAAAAAAGAGGGGCCAAAGAGCCTTGACGAGGTCGACCCGACGCTGCTTGATACTTTCAACCGCCTCGGTATTCCCCTGAACGAGCAGAAACAGCTCGCCGGAATGGCCGTGGATGCCGTCATGGACTCGGTCAGTGTCAAGACCACCCACCGCGAGAAACTTGCCGAGCTCGGAGTGATTTTCTGCTCGATTTCCGAGGCTGTCAAGGATTATCCCGACCTTGTGCGCCGCTATCTCGGCTCGGTTGTCAGCTATCGTGACAACTTTTTTGCCGCACTGAACTCGGCCGTGTTCTCCGACGGGTCGTTTGTCTATATCCCCAAGGGGGTGCGTTGCCCGATGGAGCTGTCGACCTATTTCCGCATCAACGCGGCCGGAACGGGACAGTTTGAACGCACGCTGATCGTGGCCGACGATGAGTCCTACGTCAGCTATCTCGAAGGCTGCACCGCACCGATGCGTGACGAGAACCAGCTTCATGCCGCGATAGTGGAAATCGTGGTCGAAGACCGTGCCGAGGTGAAATATTCGACCGTTCAGAACTGGTATGCGGGCGACCGTGACGGCAATGGCGGCATCTATAACTTCGTGACCAAGCGCGGCCTGTGTCGCGGCGATTATTCCAAGCTGTCGTGGACACAGGTCGAGACCGGGTCAGCAATAACGTGGAAATATCCGTCGTGTGTCCTCGCGGGCGAGGGTGCCGTAGGAGAGTTCTACTCGGTTGCTGTCACCAACAACTATCAGCAGGCCGATACCGGTACCAAGATGATTCATCTGGGCCGCAACACCCGCTCGACCATCGTCTCCAAGGGTATCTCGGCAGGCCACTCGCAAAACTCCTATCGCGGCCTTGTAAAGGTGGCTCCAAATGCCGACGGATGCCGCAACTACACCCAGTGTGACAGCCTGCTGATGGGACCCGACTGCGGTGCCCACACCTTCCCTTACATCGACGTGATGAACGATACCGCGATAGTGGAACACGAGGCCACCACGTCGAAGATTTCCGAAGACCAGATTTTCTATTGCAACCAGCGCGGTATCCCCACCGAGGAGGCCGTCGGGCTGATTGTCAACGGATATGCCAAGGAGGTAATGGCCAAGCTCCCGATGGAGTTTGCCGTCGAGGCCCAGAAGCTATTGTCGATAACACTTGAAGGATCGGTCGGCTGACGCGTTATGCAGGGAAAAAGAGGTAAGACGAGCCGCGGAATGAATATCGCTGCCTTGATTGCCGCTATTGTGCTGGCCGTGATTGCGGGATATTACCTGCTCGACTGGTTTGGGCCGGTAAAGAGTCGCGAGGAGCTGACCGTCACGGTCACGTCTAAGCGCATCGACCAGACCAAGACCTACGGGCGCAAGGCTTACCAGCGTCACACCTACAATCATTACCGTGTCTGGTTCAAGCGTCCCGACGGCCCCCACGGGATGGTAGAGGTCGGAACACTCGACGAATATATCCGCCTGAAGCGCGGAAAGCGTATCAAAGTAACCTCGACCGTGAGGTTTTGGGGTGATACCGTCTACCGCTACAATCGAAAATCAAAATAATATTCATTATAATAACATTTTTTACTGTCATGAAAAATTCATTAAAAGCATTAGTGTTTTCATTGATGTGCCTGCTCGGGGTGATGCCCGCATCGGCACAGTTCAAGGCCGGAAAAGTTCTTAACGGTCTGGGAAAGGCCGCGCAGGCTGTTACACTGACCGATGCCCAGATGGCGGCTTATGTGAAAGAATATATCGACTGGATGGACGAGCACAATCCCGTGCTTCCCGCCGATGACCCCTACGTCGTGCGTCTCACCAAGCTCACTGACGGACTGACCGATGTCGAGGGGATTCCGCTGAATTTCAAGGTATATCATGTGATTGACGTGAATGCCTTCGCTTGTGCCGACGGCAGCATCCGCGTGTTCTCGTCTCTGATGGACATCATGAGCGATGAAGAACTGCTCGGTGTAATCGGCCATGAAATCGGCCATGTGGCTCACAAAGATTCCAAGAAAGCGTTTAAACAGGCACTCCTGACCTCGGCGCTGAAAGACGGTATTGCCTCAACCGGCGACACAGCCGCAGCTCTTACCGAGTCGCAGCTCGGCAGTCTCGGCGAGGCACTTGTCAGCGCCAACTATTCGCAGAAACAGGAACGTGGGGCCGATGACTACGGCTATGAGTTCCTCAAGAGTCACGGCAAGAACCCGTGGGCGATGGCATTGTCGTTCAAGAAACTGAAAAAGCTCCAAGAGGAGGCCGGTGCCAAGAAAGACAGCAAGCTCAACCAGCTGTTCTCGACCCACCCCGATCTTGACAGCCGCATCAAGCGCATGGAGGAACGTGCTACCAAAGAGGGTATCGCCGCACCTGCCGCCGAATAAAATCACGCTGCAACTAATCCAACGGGTCGCCCGCCATGACGGCAGGCGGCCTTTTTCATGCCTCGCCGGTCAAAATAATTTGTTGATATGGAGAGGTTTTTGTATATTTGTCTCCGTTATTAAGTGAGTGTCAGAAATTATTTAATGGATTCAAGCGAGCGCAATGAAGATGCTTTCAGTCTTGCTCATCAGTTACAGAGCTACGGCTATGCGCCTTCTTCGCAAGACCAAAATCATTCTACATATCACTCACTGTAATACATTAAATAATTCCTGACACTCACTTGCAAATATCAACTTAAACTATTCCAATTAATTCCATGAAGAGATTATTTCTGAGCCTCGCGGCTGCGGCGGTTGTCGCAGCAGTGGCCGTTTCGTGCGGTTCGGGGGCGAAAAAGAGTGATGCAGCAGCCGATGCAGGCCGCGACTCGACTTTTACCACAGTGACTCACCCCGACTGGTCGCGCAACGCGGTCATCTATGAGGTAAACGTGCGCCAGTTTACCGACTCGGGCACAATCACGGCATTTGATTCCCAGCTGCCGCGCCTGAAAGACCTCGGTGTCGACATCCTGTGGTTCATGCCTGTTTATCCCATCAGCGAGAAGAATCGCAAAGGTGAGCTGGGCAGCTATTACGCCGTCAGGGACTACAAGGCATTCAACCCCGAGTTTGGCACCATCGAGCAGTTCAAGGAGACAGTCAGGAAGGCCCATGACCTCGGGATGAAGGTAATACTCGACTGGGTTCCCAATCACTCGGGATGTGACAATGCGTGGGTGGAACAGCACCCCGACTGGTATGCCAAGGACTCGCTCGGCAACATGTTCGGGCCCTATGACTGGACCGATGTCTACAAGTTTGACTACTCCAACCCCGAGCTCCACGCCGCAATGATTGACGCGTTCAAGTTCTGGCTTACCGAGGTGGGAGTCGACGGTTTCCGCTGTGACGTGGCAATGGAAGTGCCGGTTGACTTTTGGGACGAGGCCCGTCCGCAGCTTCAGGCCGTTAAGCCTGACCTGTTCATGCTTGCCGAGGCAAGTGCCCCCGCTTTGCAGAAAAACGGTTTTGACATGGGTTATAACTGGCCGATGAAAGACCTGTTCAGCGAGATTGCCGCCACTTCGGGGCAGTACAGTTTCAAGAACTCCAACGGTGAGATGCGCACTTTCCCCGTCCGTCACGCTGCCGACATCGACTCGCTGCTTGTCTCGCAGGCGGCAGAATATCCGCGCGACACCTATCTGATGAACATGATTACCAACCACGACCTCAACTCGTGGGAGGGAACCGAGTTTGAACGCCTTGGCAATCTCACCGACGCGTTTGCTGTCTTGAGCTACACCCTTCCCGGCATGCCGCTTATCTATACCGGGCAGGAGACGGGTCTCGACCGCGCCCTTGAGTTCTTTGTCAAGGACAAGGCTCCCGAGTGGGAACCCCGCAACAAGTATTTCGATTTCTACAAGAAACTCAATCACTTGAAACATACACAGAAAGCACTCCTCGCGGGTGAAGACGGCGGCGAAATGGTGCGCTACATGACCGAGAGCCCCGACCTTTATATTTTCTCGCGCGAAAAGGACAATTCCCGCGTTATCGTGTTTGCCAACCTTGGTTCGGCTCCCCGGGAAGTCAAATATGTCGGAAATGCTCCCGTGGCCGATGCCACGACTGTTGATTTCTTTGCCGGAGAAGCGTCAGAGTTCCCCACCTCGCTCAATCCCGGTGAATACCGCGTGTATGTAGACCGTTAACTGGTTGTCATCAATTGTATAAAATAGCAGGCGGCCTCGGACTGATTTCTCCGAGGCCGCCTGTCGTTTTTAGAGGGTGTTTAATAACAAATGTTAACCCAAAGTGGCAGCATCTTTCAGTTAACTCGTTATTACACAGAGGGAGCATAGCTGTGGCTATGTGACCGAGGTGTAATGACGAGGTAACGAAAGAGGCTG
>Ga0209064_1001333_pt1 | contig 39998 bp, 27 predicted proteins | sample Inofromicrocosms_FD_187498 | JGI IMG/M metagenome (GOLD analysis project Ga0209064, IMG submission 187498) | Mouse cecum microbial communities from Vienna, Austria - Inoculum for glucosamine and mucus D2O microcosms (SPAdes) (version 2) | ecosystem: Host-associated > Mammals > Digestive system >... | reverse complement strand
CCTTTTTACAACAAAGGTAATAAAGACTGATTTAGCTTCATAAGATTTCGGTTAAAATCCGACCGCCTCTCTTGGCTTTTTTAAGACGAATTTGCCATTTTCCCACTTGCTGCTGCAAAGTTAGAGTTTACTCGACGCTCTTTCTTGACGCATAGAAATCTGGTAAATTTCAATCACTGTCGAGAATGTAGCAAACAGTAGACGTCTTAGTGGATATGTATATTCCGTCCAATTCTGCGCGCGAGCGTAGAACATGGACGCATAGCATATTCTGCGTGAGGCTTCTGCAAGTTTGCTCGTTCTTCTACGATGGGCAATTCCAGAGCCTCCAAGTGTGGGACGAGCAACAAGTGCGGCTCTCACGCTTTTTTATAAACCCATCAACCGCCACAGAGGGGAGCCCCGCCGGAAATTTCATTAATATGATTAATTATAATAAATCTATTGCATGGGTATTGCTTATTATTTTTGTATGCAGCCACTATACATTAAAGGCCGAAAGTTTAAGTGTATGGGTGGGAGAATCAGTTAAATTATCATGCCCCCAACCATCTTTACCATTTGGATGGACCGACTATAATACATTAAGCATAAATTGGAGTATTCCTAATTCAAATGATAGCGATAAACTATCTTTATCACGAACAACGGCCAAAAACATAACTGTTAATGCAAATTATTATTTTGAAGGGAAAGTTCGCGTTCAAGTTGTACATCATGTTATGGCCTCCAAAATAATAGGTAAAGTTGAGTCACATAAACCGATGGACTTCACTACAAACTTCTATATATCATGCAAAAAAACCGAAGTTTCAATTATTCCCGAGGAACTTTCTATTGCTGTTGGCGACAAATATAACCTCGAATATGCATTCGAATACCCAAATGCCAGCCCAAGTCCTACTATCACATTTAAATCGAATGATCCAAGCATTGCTAATGTTAGCCGGGACGGTATTGTTATGGCAAAAAAGCGAGGAACAACAAAAATTATCGCAACAACGAATTTTAACACAACAGCCTCTTGCATCGTTCACGTTGTGCCGGTTGATGTAACGGCAGTAGTCTTCCATGAGACATCCTTAGATGTTTATCCCGATCAAATCATAAGTTTATCGCCTGAAATCTATCCATCTAACGCCACTAATAAGCAACTGCAGTGGTCGTCCACTAATAACGAGGTCGCTACTGTAGATGGCAATGGAGTAGTTCATACCTATAATCCCGGTTTATCAGAAATTAAAGCAACATCTACCGCCGGTGCTTTTGGATGCTGTTACATAAACGTTCTTCCGCCGTATAATAGTGGAATGGATATTATAGGTGATGGCAATTTGGTAGAATTGACAGATAGTAATTTGTTGATTAAAGACGGGGTATATGCCATATATAATATGCTCGGGCAGATTGTTTATCAAGGCTGCGGACCTGCACAAGTCCAATTGCAACCTGCTCAGTCATATATATTAGTTATAAATGGAGAATCGGTGAAATTAATGACTAAATAGGTGTATCTAACCCTCGGATTCTGAATGACACATAATTATAAATGCAAAAGTATTATTAAATATCATATTCTATGAAAAATAAATTTTTAACACTATTTGTATCCATCCTCGCAGTCATTTGGCATAGTAACGTTTACGGCCAGGAGACTGCATCCTGGCCAAAAAAATCCATTAACGTGATGTGGGGGTATGGCAGTCTGGAACAAGAAAGCTGGTTGGATATTCGCAGTAACGTGGGATTCGCAATTAATGGTTGCCGGACATTTTACATCACAGGTGGCATGAGGAATTTTATGAGACTGGGAATCGACTATGTGTTTTCAGACCTCTCTTATACACAATATAAAATTAAGTTCCTGCAAGAGCCTAAGGTTTGGAATAAAACATTGCATAATTTTGATTTAAGCATGCAGGCTGGATTGTGTCTTGCAATGATGCCGGCAAGCAATTTCACGGTAACACCATATGTGCGCTATGCACCGGCATTTCATTATTACCGTTCAGAAGATTTAAATGAGACATCATTCTCTATTTTCGGCATTAATGCGGGTATTCGGACAGTTTATAAGTTTATGGGCTTAGGCATTGAATATTATTGGCTCAATTCCAAATTGCCACCTCTTTTTGCCGAGCATTATAATTATGAGAACAATGATCTCTCAACCAATAAATGGAATATGCGCGTATATGTATCGTTTAATTTTTGATAAAAACACCTATGAAAAAGTATTGCATTATTAATTCTTTATTGATTGTTTTCTTCTCTATTTTTATCGGTTCATGTGTGGAGAATATCGTGAATCTTGACGAAGATGATGTAAAAGATATACCCCAGGATATAGTCAGCCCGTATTATGTGCCTATCGATTGGGATTCAACCGAATTAATAGAAAACGACTCTGTCTCAGGAAAAGTGATACTTAGTCTGACCCCACAAACGGAGATGATTTCTGAAGGTTCTGTAATTTCAATAATCGACCCTCTCAACCCCGGAATAAAGATTATTACCAAGGCTATACGGAACGGAGAAACCATTCAACTTGAAACGATAAAAGGCGACCTTACCAATATATTTGCCAACGTGGAATTTACCCTGGATTACAGTCCTGAATCAAAGATACATGACGGAAGATCCCAGATTACGGCTCAGCCAAAGGCTATCGGTGAAGAAATTGAAGGAGGCCGTTACGTATGGAAAACTATAATAACGACACCCAAACCTAAAAGCATGTCGATTTTTGACATGGACGGCTATGAAATACCCTTAGGCGATGATAGTTTTACTGTCAAATTTTCGGAACTAAACAGTATAATAAATATGAATTATAGGATTTCCTTTAATTTCGGCATGAGAAAGGAACATATCATTGAAGATGTAAAGGGGATTGTAAAGATGTATAAAAGCCAGCAGATTAAAGCAGCCCTTCACTCAGCCTTTAATCTGGAATTAAATATGGTTCTTGAAGGAGAAGGCAAATATGAAAAACATATGGAAATCGAAGACTTCGTTCCTGTGTTCAAAGGAAAGCCTCTGAAAACGCTCAAAATTCACCTTCTCTTTGATATAGCAGGTGTTCCGATTCCAGTAGTTATAAATATCAAGCCGTTGGCAGGCGGCGTATATGATTTCAAAGGCTCGGCCGGCTTTGAAGGTATTGCCAGGATGAATAATTATTTTATCTTTGACGCGCTTTGGGATATGAGTAAAGAAAACCCTTATACAATGATGCCTCAATTCACAGGGCCAACTTTGGATGTTAAAGGAAGTAATTTCCACTGCAACGGCAACGCCGATTTGAAAATTTGGTTCTATCCAAGCACGTCTTTCTATGTGTACGATATATTGGGTCCGGTTCTGGATATCAAACCGTATATCAGGATAATTTCCAATATCGGAGGGCATGTCACTGGTTTTGATTACACAAATGATTATCAAGGATTTAAATTAGACGAACGGTTCGGCATGGATGCCCGGGCTGATATTTCGTCCAGGATAATGGGGCTTGGCAATGAGAACGGACGATGGTTTGATACGAAATTTAATAATATATTTGAGAAAAATCTATTTAGTTTACCCACTAAGATAGAGTTTGCTTCGGCCACACCCAACAAGGTTGAAGCCGGGCGCGCTATGGTAGTAAATTTCGATGTAAAATGGAGCATATTGGACAAATGGGATCAGCCTATACCATCAAATATTAGTATTCCGGTGAAATTTATTGGCAATGGTTCCATTGACAAAGTTATTTCTTATACTGAGAATGGAACTGCTCATGTCATCTGGACACCGTCGTCCGACGACGATGTGCTTTGCGCCGTACTTTATGATGGCAACGGCAAGGTTATTGATTCAGAATACTTTAATGGTGAAAAGAAGGACGAGGACAAACACCTCGTGCAGATAGGGGATATTGTGAAAATGGAGTATGACGTTTTAGGTAGAATCATATCCTATCAAGACACCGAAAACGATGTAAAATTTAGTTATAATAATGATGGCCTTTATGCAATAACTCTAATGGACGGAACCGATCCCGTTATCCTGTCCGACTTTGTCTTTACCCAAGAGGGATACCTGCTGTCCTTTACTAACAAAGGTGACGGAATTGAGGGCGATTGTAAAATTTCTTATAACGAAGATTTACAGCCAATATCCATGACAATGCACGATAGTGATGGTTTTTCCGCAACTATTAATTGGAGGTGGGAACTTGGGAAAATAAAAGAAATGCTCTATAAAAACAATGAAGGTCTTAAGGAAGTGATTAAATATCAATATGCTGATTCATTTCCGCAAATGAATCCGTTAAAGCAATGGAGTTGGTGTACTTCGTCTGGTACGATGTCGTTTCTTAATTTTTCCAAGTTGATGGGTCTTGGATCAGAAATGATTCCTACCGGCATTGTTTATACGACTAATGAATATGGCCAAAGTGTATCTATGACTATGAAATTGGCCTGTGGATTTGATGGATATAATATAAGAAAAGAAGTTGTGGCTATTGAAAATCTTGACCCGATTGAAATCGAGTATGTCTATTCTTCTCCTATGGATATAACCAATATAAGCGACTTTAAGATACAACAGAATAGATTCGGAAAATATTTCAGAGCCCCATTTTTCAGGAATATGAAATAGTTTGCATCAAAAATGAATAGTCCGCGGATAGTTCATTCATAGTCGTTGATAGTTCCGGCGCAGCGCAGCGTAAAAAAATGCTGTGCAAATTTATCCATCATGTGTAGAAGCCACATCCACTATTAATTTCCCCGGGCCTCGGCCGGGGAAATTTTTTTTTGCAAATGCTAAATAAAACACATATCTTTGTGATATTAATGTCATAGCCGATTCCTGAACTTCGGGAACTCATCTTCAAAACCTTAGATTTAATTATATATGGGATTCTTAGATTCTTTAAAAAAGGCGGCCTCAGCCTTTGGCATTGAGACTCCGAACATAGACGAACTTGTAGACAAAGCGGTAGATAAAGCGCGCTCAACCGTCAGCGAGCTGGGCGTGGATGTCGACCGCATCAGTTCCATGCCGAACAAACCAAGAAAAAAGCCCAAGAAGCAGCCGCCGGGTTGGGCATTATCGATGAAGAAATCAATGAATTAAACATCTCCGTAATTCAAAAAGCCCTGTCAAAAGACAAACGCCTCAACGTCACACCCATCACCGACACGGCAGTAGGAGTTACGGCTGCCCCTTCAAAGGAATGTCCCGCCAAATGCAGCATTATAATCGAGTGCTCCAAAGACTCCCTTGTGATGCACCTTGGCGTAAGCGATTTTGAATCTGCTCGTCAGCTGGTGCAATCCGGTCTCGATATCGACATTGCCGAAGAGCCCGCAGAGGTAACACGCACCGTGCCGTTCGCCGATATTAAAACCATCAAGACGCTCCATAAAGAGGTGACCGGCTTCATTGCCGACATCTTCTCTCGCCTTGGCGCGAACGCTGCCAAAGACGGCATATTTGACCGACGCCCGTTCATCCCCGCCGTTGTCCGGGATTTGGTGCGCAAGATGTCCGGATTTGTCAGAATCGACGACGACGGCGACGGCCTCATCAAATTCACACAGACACGTAACTTTGCCCTGCAATTATACGCATGGATTTATATCAAAAAGGAATACATCACCTTCGCCTCATACCTTAAAGATTTCAATTTCTCCGGCGACCTCAACGGCGCATGCCAAAATGTGAAGAAGAAATTCTCCGACTGGACTTTTAAGGTTTCCGATGGCAAAATCAGAATCAAGCGCACCATCAATTCCACCGATTTCAACGCCGCATCTGCCGAGACTGATGCCATAGAGCGTCTGCGCAGTTTTATGGCCGAGCTCCCTGCCATATGGCAAGCTGTAATGAAAGAACTCGGCGTGGCATGCGCGCTCTCCGATGTTTTCGACCTCGGCCGTCTGCGTCAAGCTCTGTCAAAACTGCCCGACTACAAACTTACCGACAACACCGGCGACATCAAGATGATACATCCCGGCGCCACCGGCTTTCAAATCGAACGCTTCGCATGGATATATCCCAAGCCAACCAAAGTAACCATCGATGCGGGTATCTCCGATTTCAAAAAACATATCTCCTCCTCAACCGACATAGCCAAGGTGATTGAAGCCTTCAACGCAAAAAACACTCCCTACCGCGCCTACGATTTTAAAAACACCATACGCCTCAAACGCGTATATGAGCTGTCGTCTACCAAAGGCGCCGACAAGACGGCAGCAATACTCGACGATCTCAAAGCAGGCTTCGACCAAGCCTATAAACTCTTGGTAGACATCGCCCGGGAGTGCGGCATGAAATACGACTACTACAAGCCCACCATAAACGATACCGAGAAAGCCCTGCGTACCCTTCCAAATGTCAAGGATGTTAGTACGATTGACGGTGGCAAGGCCGTAAGAGCCAAACTGTATCAATCAACCACCACAGATAAATGTCCGCTGGCCCAAATTGGTATCGATGTACGCATTAACGACAATAACTCAACTACTGTCAAGTGTTATTTCCACTTTTTCGAGAAGGTCGGCAACGACTCCTATTATGTTAGCATACCCTTTCTCGAAACCATATCTGAAATGATGGCAAAAGCCTCCGGAGACATTTTCAAGCCGTTCTGGGCGAGCGGTGACAATGCCGGTGCAGAGAAATCTTTCGAATGTGGCACTTTTGCAACATTCGACATTTTCAAAAAGACAATTTCCCTACTCCATGACCTTGCCGCAGGCATAATGCCCAAAGTCACCGAACTACGCCTCGAAGAAATAAACAAAGCCATCGAAAAAGAAAACAAGGCCATCGAAGAGCGAAACAAAGAACGTGAACGCGAGTCGCAGAGACAACGCGAAGCCATGAGAAACAACTCATTCACGCTGAACCTGTGCAGCGATGTTACCATACGAGACATTCAGGAGGTCTTCACGGATGAATACCCCTATCTGCGCATCGGCTTCTATATGGTAAAGACCGCCAAGCAAGCCAACACTTCCGGAGGAACTATCGAATCCATCGACTCTGACACATACCTTGGAAACATTCGCTCCTTCAAGAGCGACAAACGTTTCACAATCTACGGTAAATCAACACCCAAAGAGATTGAAGCCGGAATTCGATCAAGCACAGGCCTTACTGTCAAACTTGGATACAACGACGAAAACGACGAACGCTACTACATCAGCCCCCAAAGCCGATTCTACACCACCGCCATCTGCGACATCAACGAAGAATTCCGAAACAATGGCTACCAACGCGCCGACATTTCATAACACAAATCTAAAATAAAACCGCCCTATCCAAACGGTATCAAAATAATTTGTGCGATTTTGCCCAAAAGTTTTGCATTTGCAAATATTTTATATTATATTTGCAAATGCAAAATTATTTTAAACCAATACTACTATGAATAACGCTCAAATCAAACCGGAATGGCTCGAAATCATCGCTTGCTGCTGCGCAAAAGTGCAGATGGACCTCATCCGCGCCATCGTGGCGTGGCAAACCGACGGCACCATGCCCGACTTCCGTGGCACGAAAAAAGCACTGTTCCTCATGATGGTGCGCGACCTCACCGGCCAAACCGCCGAAGAATCAGCAACTGCCGAAGTATCGCAAGAGGCCGAAACCCAACAAAAAGAGGAATCCCAAGCCCCTGCCACCGAAGAATCACCCCAACAGCAACCCGAACCCGCGTCGAAACCCGCGCCTGCCACCCCCGTGCGCAGAAAAAAGGACCCGCGCCGCAATTTCTTCCCTTACAGCCCCCTCTACTGACCGTGTCAACACGATGCAGGGACGCACGGCTCGAGATAACCCACCATCATTGTCCCCCGACAGTTCGTAGATTGTTCAGGCGTGGGACAACCCGGCGGTTTGCATGACTTGCATGACTATTGTGTGGCGAAGCCACGTAGTTCTATATAACCTGGGGTTTTACACCCCAGGGCAGGACACTCTGTCCCTCAGCATGGCGGAGCCATGTCCTCGACTGCCATGTCTTGATATAAGCACATGGCTCCGCCATGGCCACCGTGTCCACCATGCCCCCCGCGTTGAAACGCGGGGTTACATAAAACCAAGTGGCTCCGCCACCACCCACAATCCGCGTTCGCCCCAAAAATTCGCGTTAATGGTGGCCGACACTACTTGTAATCGACGCGGTCGAGGAGGGAGCGGCCGAGGGTCACTTCGTCGGTATATTCTATTTCGTTGCCTACGGAGACGCCGCGGGCAAGCTGGGTGACGCGCACTCCCGTTTCGCGCAGGCGGCGGTAGATATAGAAATTGGTAGTGTCGCCCTCCATTGTCGCGCTCAGGGCGAGAATCACCTCGTCGACGCCGCCTGCGCGCACACGCTCTACCAACGAGTCGATCTGCAAATTGCCAGGCCCGATGCCGTCGACAGGCGAGATAAGGCCACCGAGCACATGATACAGCCCGGTGTACTGCCCCGTGTTCTCGAATATCATCACATCCTTCACGTTCTCCACCACGCACACCGTGGAGCGGTCGCGCAGCTCGGAAGCGCATATGGGGCACACCTCCGTCTCACTTATATTGTGGCACACGCTGCAATAGCGGATGCCGCGGCGCAGGTTTATGATGGCATTGCCGAGCGCCTCGGCGGCTCCGGCATCCTGACGCAGAAGATGCAGCGCAAGCCGCAGCGCGGTCTTGCGTCCCACCCCGGGCAGACGCGCCAGTTCGGTCACCGCCCCTTCAAGCAATATAGATGAAAATTCCATTTAATTCAATGCACAATTCACAATGCACGATGCACAATTATTTCAATTCACAATGCACGATGCACAATGCACGATTGTGCTACGCGGCGCAGCCTAATTGTGCATTGTGCATCGTGCATTGTACATTGTGTTTAGTCCATAAGTTTGCGGTAGCGGCGACGGGGCAGCTCTTTGCCGCCGTTCTGCGCCTTCTTGTATTCCTCATAGTCGGAATACGAGCCTTCGTAGAACACGACCTTGCCGTCGCCTTCGAACGAAAGGATGTGGGTGCAGATGCGGTCGAGGAACCAGCGGTCGTGGCTTACTACAACGGCGCATCCGGCGAAGTCGTCGAGACCTTCTTCGAGAGCGCGGAGCGTGTTCACGTCGATATCGTTGGTCGGTTCGTCGAGCAGCAGCACGTTGCCCTCCTCTTTAAGAGCCATGGCAAGGTGCAGGCGGTTGCGCTCGCCACCGGAGAGCACGCCGATTTTCTTCTCCTGGTCGGCGCCGGTGAAGTTGAACTTCGACAGATAGGCGCGGGCGTTTACATCGCGGCCGCCCATGCGGAACGACTCTACACCCTGCGAGATCACCTCATAGACGGTGCGCTCGGGGATAAGGTCGTGGTGACGCTGGTCGACATATGCAATCTTCACGGTCTCGCCCACGTCGAACGTGCCGGCATCGGGTGCTTCCTGGCCCATGATAAGGCGGAACAGCGTGGTCTTGCCGGCACCGTTGGGGCCAATCACGCCAACGATACCGTTGGGCGGGAGCATGAACGAGAGGTCCTCGAAAAGTTTCTTTGTGCCAAACGATTTTGTAAGGCCTTTGGCCTCAATCACCTTGTTGCCGAGGCGCGGACCGTTGGGGATGAAAATTTCCAGACGTTCTTCCTTCTGCTTCTGGTCCTCGTTGAGCAGGCGGTCGTACGACGACAGACGCGCCTTTCCTTTGGCCTGACGCGCTTTGGGGGCCATGCGCACCCATTCAAGCTCGCGTTCGAGAGTCTTGCGGCGTTTCGAAGCCTGCTTCTCCTCCATAGCCATGCGCTTGGTCTTCTGGTCGAGCCACGAAGAATAGTTGCCCTTCCAGGGAATACCTTCGCCGCGGTCGAGTTCGAGAATCCAGCCGGCCACATGGTCGAGGAAGTAGCGGTCGTGGGTAATGGCGATTACCGTGCCGGGATATTGCTGGAGATGCTGTTCGAGCCAGTCGATAGACTCTGCGTCGAGGTGGTTGGTAGGCTCGTCGAGCAACAGGATGTCGGGTTGCTGGAGCAACAGGCGTATCAAGGCCACGCGACGGCGCTCGCCACCGGAGAGAGTGTCGATTTTCTGGTCGTCGGGCGGGCATTGGAGGGCGTCCATGGCACGCTCGAGTTTGGAATCGATGTTCCACGCGTCGGCGGCGTCGAGCTTATCTTGCAGCTCGGCCTGACGCTCGATCAGGGCATTCATCTTGTCGGGATCTTCGAGCACTTCGGGGTCGCCGAACGCCTCGTTCACCTTGTCGTATTCGGCGAGAAGGTCCATGATGGGCTGCACGCCCTCGCGCACCACCTCGATTACGGTCTTCTCCGGGTCGAGTTGCGGCTCCTGCTCGAGATAGCCCACGGAATAGCCCGGCGAGAAAACAACCTCGCCCTGGTAACTCTTGTCGATGCCGGCGATGATTTTCAACAGCGAGGACTTACCCGAGCCGTTGAGACCGATGATACCGATCTTCGCGCCGTAGAAAAACGACAGATAAATATTTTTAAGCACTTGCTTTTGAGGCGGGTACGTCTTCGACACACCCACCATCGAGAATATCACTTTTTTATCGTCAGCCATAATTATGGATATTTATTCAATTTCCCTGCAAATTTACAAAAAAATCCCCAACCCCGCAAACGTCAAGACGCTGCGCTACTTTCGCAAGCCGGAGGCTCGCGTTCCTGCAAAGGCTCGCGTTCCTACCGGGTGAGGGGATGGAGGATGGCGGAGGTGGAGAGGCGGATGGCGGTGGAGAGGGAGGGGCGGGATTCGCGGAGGGTGATGGTGCGGTAGCCGCGCGGGCCGAGGTGGTTGTATTCGGTGTCGCCGCCGGAGTAGCGTCCATAGGCGAGGATGATGCCGTGGAGGACGGTGGCATAGTCGTTGTCGTGGTCGTGGCCTACGAACACGGCGAATACGTCGCCACGCTCCTTGAAGGCGGCAAACAGGCCGGAGTTCAGGGCCGGGGAGCAGCATTTCTCGCCGCGCGTGCCTGCAAGTGGGATGCTTTGGTCGGAAGCCGCCTGTGCAAATTCGGGCAGGGGGATATGGAAAAATGCTACCGATGGCAGGGGCTCGCCTGAGTTGGCATCGGCAAAACGCTGCGACTCGGAGCGATACCAGTCGATTTGCCCTGACTTGATGTAATCGTAGCCTTTCACGCCGGGGATGCGGCAATAGGAGTTGGAGTCGAAGCAGTAGAGGGCGGCGGCATCGCGTGTGCCGTCGGACGAAAGCACGGGCAGGACGAAGTTGGTCACGCCGGGAATCCCGGCCACGGAGTCGGTAAGGTTGCCGGGATATGAGCTGATTATGTCGAAGAGCTCGCGGCGCGAGAGGCCCGATTCGTCGTCATGGTTGCCAAAGGTGACGGCAAACGGTACGCCGGCAGACGATACGGCAGAAATGACATTGCGGATGCTTTCACGGGCGTTGCCGTAGATAAGGTCGCCTGTGAGCACCACAAGGTCGGGAGCTTCGGCGCGGATGGCTTCCTGCAAATGGGTGATTACCGAGTCGCACCGGCTGTCGCCGTGGATATAATGGAGGTCGGTGACCTGCAAGATATGGAAAGTGCTGTCGGGCCGGAATTTTAATACCGGCGCGGCGGCATACGCTGCTATGGGGGCGAGAAATGCAATTATTAATGCTATAAGTAGATTTTTTGTCATGGCTGTAAAAATTTGAAAAATCAGGCAGACCGGGCGGTCTGCCTGATGAACAATCCTTTTAACCTATATCTTTCAATCTTAGTTTTGAGGGAGAAGTTTCACAACTTCATTACACTTTTCTTTCTTCTATAATTATCCTATTCTTTTGGAGTGGGTTGTGCTGCGATGGCGTCGCGGTACTTGGCCAAGAGCGAGGCGGCCACTTCGCGGCTGTCGCCTTGCGGGGTGGCGGGGAAAGAGCCGACACGGTAACGCCACCAGTTTTTCTCGAAGTCGCATACGCGTTTCTTGTAGGCGAGGAATTCGGGGTCGTCGGCCTTGTCGCCGAATTTTACGCCACGGTCCATTGCCGAATCGACTGCGTCGAAGAACATCTGCCAGCGGGGCATGTAGAACGTTGAAACCAAGCCTTGCCATGTGCGCGAGGCGTAGTCGTTGAGCGGCTTGTCGGCATCGCCCCAAGTGGTGATGAGGTTGCGGGCGTTGGATTCGTAATAGTCCTTTTCAGCATCGGTCACGCCCCACGAGCGGGCATCGTCGATCCACTTGCCGGTGAGGAAGGCGCTCTGTGTGGCAAGGAGGGTGTCGAGGTCGCGGAGGATGGAGAGCATCTCGGCCTTGCGACGGTTCATCTCCGCGCGGTCGCCGGCATTGTAAGCCTTTTCGTAGAGGCGGAAAGAGGTGAGGAAATAGTTCGACAGGAGCTGACGGGTGATGTTGGTAAGGTCGTAGGCGTAGGTATCGCCCACTCCTTCGGCGGCGAGCATCTCGTCGAGGACGGAGATGAGCACACGGTTGTCGTACTTGATGCGGGGATTGGCATAGCGTGTCTTGTATTTGCCGAAGCATGGGCGCACGTTCACCATGGGGCACTGGCCGGGCGATGAATAGGCAACATATACGCTGTCGATGAGCAGCTGCCATGCCTTGCGGCCGTGGGCGTCGGTGCGGCCCACACGGCGGTCGGCGAGGGCGGGAGTCCATTCGGCAAGGTTTTTGTGGGTGTCGAAATCCCAGGCCTTTTCAAACACATACTGGTGCATGAACGGGTTGCAGTCGAAGCCTTCGAGCGTGGAGCCGACGCCACGGAAGCCGTCGCCGCCATTGGCCACGGTGTTTTCGACGCGCTCGTTCACAGTGGCGATATTGCCCACGAGCATGGTGTTACCGCCAAAGTTTCCGAGATAGCACCAAATGAAAGGCACGCCGTGGAACTTGTCGGTACGCTGCCACACCTCCTGACGCTCGCAATAGTAGTCGAGCAAGAGCTGGCGTTCGGCGTCGAACGACGTGATGTAGGCCTTGATGCGCTCGGGCGTCCAGTTTTTGTTGTGATAGAAAAGCCATGTCATTTGCAGCCAAGTAGCGTCGGGGTCGGCGGCGATGAGCGAATCGTAGACCTGACGGCTTACGCGGCCAAGGTATTCCGGCTCCCACGACGGGGGCTGCACTTCGTTGAACACGTCGATTCCGTAGATATGGTCGGTGCCGTAGAGCTCGGCTTGCTTTTCAAGGAATTTTTTCTGAATGACGGGGAAGAGGGGATCCATCGGGTCGAGGAGCGAGCAAGCCGTCTCGTCGGTGAAGGCCTGCCAGGGCGACAGTTTGGAAATCTTGGCGTCGGGATAGATTTTTTTCAGGCCTTCTGGGACGTGGCCGGCAAAGGCGGGAAGGACGGGGCGCATGTTGAGCTCGCGCTCGCGGGCCGTGATTTTCTGTTGCAGCTCGAGCTGACCGTCGAGCCACGACTGCGGGAGGGGTCCTTGCCAGGCATCCATGTTGGTCATGCGGTGCCAGGGCAGATGTGAGGGGCCTGTGAAGTAGGCTCGCACCTCCTCGTCGGGGATGCCGAGTTCGGTCCACACCTTATACCAGATGGATTCCTGTCCGGTGATAGCCAAAGGCAGATTCACGCCGTTGAGGGCCATCCAGTCGATGAGGTGTTCCCAATCTTCCCACTTCCACCAGGGCATAGTGTAGCCGAAAGTGCAGTAGTTGAGGAAGAAGCGGTTGTCGACACGGGCTTTCACCGAGATAGGTTCGGCGGGAAGAGGAAGCACTTCGGGAAGGGTGAAGCGCGCGTCTTTGTACCAGCCAAGCTCGGTGTTGCACAGATATTTGAGATAATGGTTCAAGCCCACGGCCATGGAGTTGGCATTGTTGCCGGAAATCACCACTTTGCCGCCATCGGCGGATATGGTGAACGCATCGGCATCGCCTTTGGGGACGAGGCGGAATTCAAATTCCCCGGCACGGTCGCCGAGCACGCGCCGGGCAAGGTCGCGCGCCGCCGTGACATCGTCGGCAAACGCCACGACAGCCACGAGCAGGGAAAGAAGCAGTGTGAGATATTTTTTCATGTTTTGGGGTTGTTTCGAGGGGGATGGGCGATTTATTTCGATTTATGTCGATTTAATTCGAGTTAAATCGAGTTAAGTCGAGTTTTTTCACAAGCCGGAGGCTTGTGTTCCTGCCTTCCTGCTTAATTGGATTCGAGGAGGAGGACGCGCGAGGAATACTCGGTGCGGTCGGCGGCGGGAAGATTATGGGTTACGGGCAATTCGAGGCCGGTGGACATGAGGAAGCGTCCGGAGAATGATTTGCCTTCGAATGAGAGGGGCTTACGGTCGATGCGGTTGATCTCGCGCACACGATAAGTGCGGTCGGGGTCGAGGCCGGACATGACGACACGGGGATACTGCTTGTTGCGGAAATTTTCGGTACGCCACCAGAAGAACACGGCTTTGTCTTTTTCGGGAGCGGCATAGAGCAACGATGCGACACCCTTATGGTCGTAGGGCGAGACAAGACGGTAGAGGTCGCCAAACTGCACGATGGGGCGTATTTCCTTGTATTCGGCGATAGCCTTGCGGCACTGCGCTTTTTCGGCTTCTGTCATATCCTTGGGCTGCATTTCCATGCCAAGACGGCCCGACATGGCCACGTCGGTGCGGAATTTGAGCGGAATGGTGCGCTGGGTCTGATGATTGGGCGTGGCGCTGATATGGGAGGCCATGGCTATGGCCGGGTAGAAATAGCTTGTGCCCCACTGGATGAAAATGCGCTGGAGAGCGTCGGTGTTGTCGGACACCCAGAACTCGTCGAACCACGGCATCACGCCCCAGTTGGCGCGTCCGCCGCCACCGGCGCATGCCTGGATTGTCACATCGGGATATTTGGCGCGGATACGGTCGAGGGTGGCTGCAAGCCCACGGTGATAGTCGATGTAGAGGTGACTCTGTTTGTCGGAAGTGAGATAGGCCGAGCCGTGGTTTTTGATGCAGGCGTTGGCATCCCACTTGATATAGTCTATTTCAGGGTACTTGGTAAGAAGAGTGTCTACGATCGAGAAAACGATGTCTTGCACGGCCGGATTGCCCATGTCGAGGGCAATCTGGTTGCCCCCTCGGCCGTATTGCGTCTTATGGCTTTTTTCTTCAACAACATATTCGGGGTGCTCGCGGTAGAGCAGGCTCGCGGTGTCGGTCATTTCCGGCTCGATCCAGATGCCGAAGCGTATGCCGCGCTTGCGGGCTGCGTCGGTGAGGCCTTTGATGCCGTGGGGGAGCTTGCGTGTGTCGACAGTCCAGTCGCCGAGGGCGGCCTTGTCGTTGTCGCGGCGGTAGACAGGGCCGAACCAGCCGTCGTCCATAACGAAAAGCTCGCCGCCGAGGTCGGCAATATCGGACATCATCTGGGCCATTTCTTTCTCTTTGATGTCGAAATAGACGCCTTCCCAGGAGTTGAGCAGAATCTTGCGCTCGCGGTCGCCGTGGGCCATGCGGTGGGCGCGGCCCCAGCGGTGGAAATTGCGCGATGCACCGCCGGTGCCTTCTTCAGAGTAGGTCAAGGCAAGCACGGGAGTGACAAACTGCTCGCCGGGAGCGAGATGATATTCAGAATTTTCATCGTTGATGCCGGCAAAGAAATGATGGTACGACGAATGGTCGGTGTCGATGCGCAGGAGGTAGTTTCCGGAGTAGCAAAGTGCGGCGCCTATTGTGCGTCCGCTTTCCTCCCGGGGCTTGCCGTCGAGCGAGAGCATGACTTCGGAGTGGGCATAGTGCGAGTTGCGAATGCCGTCCTTATTTTTTATGGATTTGAGGCCGTGGGTCAAAGGTTGCTGCTCGAGCTGGGCCTCATTGCCCCAGTTGCCCCAAAACGATGAGAGCCACACGTCGCCGAAGCGCACGGGCAGGTAGCCTGATGCAAACTGTGTGAGCGTGACGGCAGAAGGCTCGTCGTGGGAAAATTCCGTCCATGTCTCGATTACTTCTGAATCGGGCCATGTGCGGTAATTGACATCGACGGTGAAGGGGTAATATGTGTCTTTGAGCGTGATTGTGGTGACGGGGCCGTCGCGTTTCACGGATGCCACATTGAGGTCGAGGGTCATATTGCCGTCGGCATGGCGGGCTGCTACGGCGGTTTCCGACACGGTGGTCATGCCATAGGCGGGATATGCGTTGAGACGCGGACCGCCTGCCGATTTCAACGCGGCGGCATCGGCGGGCGCCAATTTGGGGCCATAATAGAGAAATTGCAGCGGACGCCCTTCTGTGGCGTCGAGCACGATCGACGACGAAGGGGTGTTAATATCCACGATTTCGGCAGACGCTGAAATCGCAGACATAACAAGCATTGACGTTACGATACGTTTCATTTCAAAATTGATTGAAGCAATTCGGGTTCGTTGGTGGTGATGAAATCGGCGCCTTTCTCGATGCACCATTTCATGTCGCCTTCTTTATTCACTGTCCATACATTCACTTTGAGTCCAAGGTCGTGGGCTTGCTTGAACCATTCGGGATGCTTGCGCATGGCGCCGATGGAATAGTCGAGGCCGGCGGCACCGGCTGCTTTAAGCTCGGCGGGGGTCATGTCGCCGGAGAGATAGAACACGGGAGTGCCCTTGGGAGCGTACTTGATGAAATTGAACAGGCCTTCCTTGGAGAAAGTGATGTATTCGGTGCGGTCTTCAAGACCACGGGCGGCGATGAGAGCCACAATGTCCTTTACCACCTGCTCTTCCTTGGCCTTGTCGGCGTGTTCCTTCATTTCGAGGATGATACGTGTTTTGAGACCTTTGGCCGTGTCGAGATATTTCTGCAAGGTGGAGATGGTCTCGCCGTTGTGAAGCCCCTGGGGCATGACTATGGAAGCGGGGGATGTCTGAATTGTGATACCGTTGATTGTGGCGTCGTGGTTAACGACGATAGCACCGTCGGCCGTGGCCCACACATCAAATTCCGAGCCGTAGCAGCCGATTGAGTCGGCCTTTACCAGTGAACGTATGGAGTTTTGCGCCGAGCCGTCGGTTTTCCAATATCCGCGGTGGGCGATTACTTGGGGATTTGCGGCACAGGCTCCGATGGCGACTATGCCGAAGCAAGCAGAAAGGAAGGTTTTGGAGAAGTTCATTTTTAGGTGAGTATAATGTCAGTTTTTTTATCCGCGAGGCACAGTTTCACAGTGCCTTTGATTGGTTTCCCGGATAACCCCGCATGTCGGCTTCGCCTCCATACGGGGTTAACCAAGGAGTCACGGCTTCGCCGTGTAAAGTTACATAAAATCAAGTTATTTTCACAAGCCGGAGGGTTCTTTGCCTTTGGCAAAGCGCTCCGCGTTGAGTGTTCCTACCGACTAAATAGTGTATTCGATTTTGATTTCTTTGTTGACAGAGGTGGCGGGAACGACGATTACGGGGCAGCCGGCTTTTTCGTCGCGCTCGATTTTGGCCTTGCGGCCGTTTACCTTGACGTTGGCGGGGTCGACGCCGGGCACCTGCAAGCGGTAGGCGCGGGTCTTGACCATATTGTCGTAGCCGCCTTTGACGGGGCGCACGGTAACGACGGCACGGTTGCCGGCCTGCGTGTAGTCGAGGGCTGTGGTGGCATATTTTCCTTCGGTATAGTCGAGGGAGATGCCGTCGTCTTCGTAGAGTTCGAAAGAAGTGTCAACATCGCCGGCGGCCGGGTAAACGCGCATGACAAGAGTGTTGAGCGCGGCTGTGGCCGGGCGCGGAGTGTAGGGCTGCATGGGGAGCACCATGCCGCCTTTTACGTACATGGGGAACTCGTCGAGGGGCTTGCTGATGTTTTTGGTGTCGCCGCCCTGATGACGCTCATGGGTGAAAAAGTCGTACCATGCTTCGTTGCCGGGGAACCACACTTTCTGGGCAGCCACCTTGTCGGGGCCTTCGCCGGGCGAGGTGATGGGCGCGGCGAGGATAATGTCGCCGAACATGTATTGCTGGGGGTTGTCGAAAGCCTCGGGGCTTGCGCCATAGTCGATATACATGCCGCGGTTGAGGGGTACCATCGTGTTATGGACCTGCCATACGCTGCTGTAAATATAGGGCATGAGCTCGGAGCGCATGTGGTACATGCGGCGCATGGCCTTTGTCTCGGCATCGCCCGAAATCCAGGGACGGCGGTCGAGCTTGGCATCTTTGGTGGAGTGTACGCGGAGGGCTGCCGAGAGAGCGCCGAACTGGGTCCAGCGTGTTGTAAGCTCGGGGTTGGGCTTGCCGCGGAAGCCGCCGATGTCGTGTGCCCAATAGTAGCATCCGCCATTGCCTGAACCGGCGGTGAGCTTCACTTCAAAGGCGAGGATTTCCCAGTTGGCCTGGGCGTCGCCTGAGAACTGGATGGGATGGCGATGGTCGCCCCATCCGGCCCAGCGGGAGTAACCGGCGCCGCGACGGCCGTTTTTCTTAGAGTCGCGGTAGTAGAGTTCGTTGACCCATGAGAGCGATGTGGTGTTGGTGCCCCATACATAGGGGTAGAGGTAATTCTGCTGCCAATCGAGCCACCAGAAATCGACGCCCATCTTTTCGTGGGGCGCATGCGCGTATTCGAAGAAATGCTTCATATAGGTGGAGTCGGAAAGGTCGAACAGGGGCACTTCGCCGTCTTTTGCGCCAACGGCTTTGGCAAATTCGGCATAATTCCATTCGTGAGGACGGATACCGTCGTGGGGATGGTCGTTGAGCGACACGGTGATGCCTTGGTCGTGGACGGCTTTTACGAGAGCTTCGGGATCGGGGATGAGGGCTTTGTTCCAGGTGTAGCCGTTCCAGTTGAGGTGGGCGTTATGGCCGGTGCCGACGGTGGCGTCGTTGGTGTGCCAGCCCATGTCCATGACGAGGTTGTCGATGGGGAAATCGTTGTCGTCGTAGCCCTTGATGATGTCGAGGAACTCGTCGGCGGTGTAATCCCAATAGCGGCAGTACCACACGCCGTGGATATATTTGCGTGTCATGGGCACCTTGCCGGAGATGGCGCCGAGCGAAGCGAGGGCGGCGCGGTAGTCGTTGCCGTAGATAAAGCAATACTGGTCCTGGATGTGGGTTTTGGTGTCGCGGGGGGCAATCCAACCGTCGACCAGGATGTCGGAGCGGCCGTCGTCGATCATATACCATCCGTCGCGCGAGAGGATACCGTCGTTCATGGGGATTTCCTTTGTGACGCGGTCGAGGGTCTCGATGGGTCCGCCGAGATTGTTTTTAGGAAGGAAACGGTTGGTGAATTTTTTTTCCTTGCCGTCGAGGGTGTAGTACACGGCGAGATTGGATGTGGAGAAGGGGAATCCGTCGGCATGATAGCGGATGCGCAGGGCCGGGGTGGTAATCTCGTACCAGCCGGCCTCGTCGAGGGGCGTTATTGTGATCTGCGCGGTGTCGAGCAGATTTGAGCGGTCGTAGGCAAAGAGAGTGGGCTCGTCGACGAAAGTGCCGTCGGTGGAGTATTCGAGGCGCAGGAGCGTGGGGGTGACAATAGACAGGCGATTGTTGCCAAACACCATGGGATTGTCGGCGGCCCATCCGCAAGCCATTGCAGCGCAGCCTAAAAGAAATGTGGCGAGTCGTTTCATATTGGTTTATTTTGACAGGAAGACAGGAGAGAATTTTGGAAAATAATTGGTTTTGCAAGTAAGGCACGGCGAAGCAGCGCCTCGTGTCACAGTTGGCGTTGTCGAACGCTCCGGCAGGCTCCGCTCCAATACCGCGATTTATTCACATCGCCCGCACCCCGCATGTCGGCTCCGCCTCCATACGGGGTTAACCAAGGAGCCACGGCTTTGCCGTGATTTTTGCGGAGTGTTTTAGTTATCAGATGTATATACATGCAGGCGGGATGAGCGGGATGAGCGGACGCACGAGCCGTGCGTCCCTACACTGCGGGAACTTCAACGAAATGTCTTATTAAAAATATGGGTGTGCCGTAGATGATGGCGGCACACCCTTTTAGATAAAGTATGAGTTTAGCGGTTGGCCGTGGATTGGTAAACGTTGCCGTAGGGGTCGGTTGCCTTCACGGTAATGGTCTTCCACGAAGCGGCGGGCTTGTAGGTGAACATGTGCTTGGGTGAGCTCGGACCTGCGGAGGGACGCACTTCCCAGGGGTTGTCGCCTTGGAGAATCTGCACGGCGAGGGGATCGGATGCGTTGGCGAAATTGGTAATGGTCTGCCAAGCACCGCCGTCTTCCTGAAGCTCGACTTTCCAGTCTTCACGCCAGAAGAAGATGTTTACGAGGATGTTCTCGTTGTCGACCTTGACGGGGTTGCCGTCGTCGTCCTTGCCAAAGCGGTAGGATGCTTCTTCGGGTTTGTAGATTTTAATCTGGTAGTCGGCGGGATGAGCGGCGCCTTTGTAGTATTTGTTGGTGAGCCGGTTGCCGGTGAATTCGAGCACGGCATATCCGCGGGGCGAGCCGTCGGAGCAAACACCGACACCGTCCTTGGTGTTCCAGTACGCGCCCATCATTGCGCCGAGGGTTGTCTCTTCCATGTTGTCGGAGATTATGGTCTGGAAATTCTGGTGGGTATGACCGGAAAGAATTTGCACTTCGGCATAGTCCTTGACAAGATTGTGAAGGTCGGCGGTGTTGGTAAGGTTGGACTTGGTGGTGAGGGTGGCGGTGGGGACGTGTACGCCGATAAGAATCGACTTGGAGTGGTCGACATACTGGAGGTCCTTGGCGAGCCAGTCGAGCTGCTGCTGGTTTACGGCACAGGTGTAGTCGTTGCGGCCGGAGGCTCCGGAGTAGATTACGTCGTCGAGCACAACGAGGTGCCAGTCGCCGATATTGCAGGAATAGTATGTGGGGCCGAGGGCGTCGCGGAATTCCTTGTCGGATTCAGTGTCGCCTTTTGTTTTCTCGTTGTGGTCGTGGTTGCCGATAACGGAGAACATGGGCACGGGCACTTTGGTGATGGTCTGCACATAGGTGGGATACATGTCGGGAGCGTTCCAGATGATGTCGCCCAGAGAGATACCGTAGGCATCGTTGCCGAGGCCGGAAGCGAGGTCAATCATGTCGGGAAGGATGTTGGCCTGCCAGTCGGTGACGTCGCTCTCATATCCGATTTGCACGTCGGCCACGGCGTAGAGCTTGAACGATTCGGGTTTTACGCGGCTTTTGAGGTCGAAGTTGACTTGAATCACAGCGTCTTCGTTGAACTGCAACGATTTGTAGATTTTGGGGGCGCCGTTTTCGACGGGAATCTGACAGTCTTCGGGCACAGACACGAAGATGTGCTGGCGGCCGACTGAGCGCATCTGGTATTCGCCGTTGGCGTCGGTGGTGATAACGTTGATACCGTCGCTGACCACGATGCCTTCGCGAGCCTTGCCGTCGACAGTGACACGGCCCACCACGTTCATGCCGTCCTTATGCTCGATATTCACGGCCGGTTCCTTCTCGATGCCGGTGCGGATTGCCTCGGGGGCATCGCCGCACGAGGCGAGGACAACAGTTGCTAATGAAATATATTTGATGAGTTTCATTTTCGTTTTTACGTTAAAGGATTAGAGTCTTAGTAACCGGGGTTCTGTTCCAGATTGGGGTTGGCCTGGATGGCGTATGCCGGAATCGGGAAGCGGTTTTTAGTGGGGTCGGATGCTGTGTGTTCCCACCAGTCTTCGGTGGTGAAGAGGCCGAGACGGATCAGGTCGGTGCGGCGGCGCATTTCGCCGAGGAATTCAATCATCCATTCGTCGGCAAGGCGGTACACGTCGAAATTCTCGGGCACGGGATCGGGGTCGATGCCGCCTTCGAAGTTGCGCTTGCGCACGGTATTGATAAGTTTTGCAGCACCGGGTTTGTCGCCTGTGCGCCATTTGCACTCTGCGAGCATGTAGTAGATTTCGGTGAGACGAATCATGGGGCAGTCGGGGTTCCAAAGCAGGGTGAGGTCGGCAGTGTTGGGGATAGGGCTCTTGACAAGACGGAAGCCTGATTCCTCGGTGCCGTTTAAGATGCCGGAACCTTTGCCATTGTTGATGTAGTCGACGAAGGTGAGGTTCTGGTTGAGTTTGTCGCGCTGGCCTTTGGTCCATTGCTTGGTGTAGGGGTTCTGCTGGGGACCCATGCAGAACATGCCGGTGTATTGCTTGTTGCCGTGGTAGACATAGGGCTGCTTGCGGAGGTCCTTGTCGTGGAATTTCTCGAAGGTGTTGCCGAGTTTCCACTGGGTGTAGATTCCGGAAGTGGCGCTTTCACGCGAGGGGGTGAGGCAGTAGCCGTTGTAGGGACCCCAGGGGAAAGTGGTGTCGAAATAGGCGTTGGCGTTGTAGTGGTAGTTGTAACGGAAAACCGAAGTCCATTCCTGCTTTGCATTTTCGGAGGGCATCGACCAGATCATTTCGGGCGAGCAGTCGTTGTCGAACGAGTGGGGGCCGTACCATGTGGGGTCGAGTTCGTATTTGCCGTAGACGCCGTCGATTATATCCTGGCATATCGCGGCACATTCGGTGAAGTGCGCCTCGCCGATGTAAGCCTCGGCGTTGAAGTAGAGCTGGGCAAGGAGGGCGGCGGCGGCAGCGCGGCGGATGTAGCCGTCTTCGCTTTTGCCGAGCACTTCTTTGGTGTAGAGCAAGGGGATTGCGTCTTTGAGAAGTTGCTCAACGTAGGCGTAAGTCTCCTTGTCGGTCGAACGTGAGAGGAGGCCGTCGTTGGTCGACTTGTAGAGGGGCATGCCGCCGTAGAAGTCGAGGCCGCGCATATAGTAGTAGCCCATGAGGGTGTTGAGCTGCATGAGATGGTCGTCCTTGTCTTTCTGGGTGAGGCCGATGCCGGTGTAGTCGACGCCGGCGAGGTCTTCATAAGCCTCGAGGCAGCGGGCCACGCCTTCGACAGTGCCTTTGTAGCACTGCTCGACCATACGGTCGGTGACAGTCCATGTGTGCTGGTGGGGACGGATGTACATACCGTCGTTGTAGAAGTCGGTGCCGCGTGTGGGGCAAACGAGCTCGTCGGTGGTGAGTTCCTGCGACCACCAGCGTTCGCCGGCCATGTACCACTTGGTGTGAGTGAAGGGGCGGCCAAGGATTGCGTAGGTATTTTCCGGCGAAGTGATGAAAGTGTCGGGTGTGACGGATGAGTAGAATTTCTCGTCGAGTTCGCAAGAAGAGAAAGCCGCAGCCGACAGCATCGCCATTAAAGCATATTTTGTTTTCATGATTTGCGGGAGATGATTAGAAGTTTAACTGCACGCCGAAAGTCCAGCGGATGGTTTGGGGATAGGTTGAGTATGTGCTACGGTAGTATTCGAAGCCGGGGAAGAGACCGTTGATGCTGACTTCGGGGTTGTAGCCTTTGTATTTTGTGAAAGTGGCGACATCGCGTGCTGTGGCATAGAAGCGAACCTTGTTGAGGTATTTGTTCCAGCGGCCGGTGTTGAGGGTGTAACCGAGGGTGATGGCGTCGATTTTGAGGAACGAAGCGTCGGAGAGGAAGTAGTCGGTTGTCATGCGGGTGTCGTTGATGGCAGCGTTGTCGGTGTAGGCGATTTTGAGGACGTTTTCCTGAGAAGAAGACTTCAAGCCTTTGTACATGTTGATTTCGTTGTACACGTCGAAGTCGAGCCAAGAGCGGAGTGTGATGCCGAGGTCGAAGTCGCGGTAGTGGAAGTTGTTGTCCCAGGAGATGATGAGCTGGGGCACGCCGTTGCCGACATAGTGCTTGTTGGCGTCGGTTTTGTTGGCGTCGGTGGCGGGCACCACGTTGTTGTCCTTGTCGTAGATGAGCCATTTGCCGTCGGCGTCGAGTCCGGCATATTTGTAGAGCCAGAATTCACCGATTTTGGAGCCGTTGACCAGTTTAGAGGTGTAACCCATTGACGAGGGAAGAGCGTCGCCGTAGAGGTAAGAGTCGGTGTCGCCGAGGTTTTTGATTTTCGACGAGTTGTGTGAGAAACGTGCTGTCGAGGTCCAGTTGAATTCCTTGCCTTGGATAATGTCGGCAGAGAGTTCGAATTCCCAACCGGTGTTGGTGAGTGTACCGGCGTTGGCCATGATGGTGTTGTAGAGCATGGGAGGCGTGGGCGCGGGAATCTCGAAGAGCATGTCGTCGACTTGACGGTGGTACCAGTCGAACTTACCCCAGATGCGGTTGTTGAGGAATGCGAAGTCGAGACCGATGTTGAACTCTTTCTTTTCTTCCCATTTGAGGTCGGGGTTGGTGTTCTTGGCCGAGCCGTAGGTGGGGAGCCATGTGCCGTTTACGGGCCAGAAGGAGTAAGATGTGTAGGTACGTGTGGTGTATCCTGAACCGAAGTCGTTGTTACCGGTCACACCGTAGCCTGCGCGGATTTTGAGGTCGGAAATCCAGTCGAGTTCTTCCATGAAGTCTTCGGAAGAAATGCGCCAGCCTGCGGAGAGCGACCAGAAGTTACCCCAGCGGTTGTTCGAACCGAATTTGGAAGAACCTTCGCGGCGGTAGGATGCTGTGGCCATGTAGCGGTTTTTGTAGGAGTAGTTGGCACGGCCGAAGAACGAGAGGAGGCGTTCGCGCGGGCTCTTGCTTGAATCCATGGATGCGAGGCCGTCGGTGAGGTCGGTACCGGCCGACATGTCCCATCCACCGATACCGTCGACGGTGAAGTTGGAGTTGGTCATTTCGAATTTCTCGTAGTTCTGTTCGTAGAAGCTCCAGCCTGCCACAGCGTCGAAATGGTGGTCGGTGTTGAAGTCTTTCATATATGAAGCGTAAGCCTCATAGGAGATGTTTTGGGTTTTGCTGTACTGGTGGTCGGCAGAACCTTTCTTGGATGAGTTAACCGAGTTTTTGTGATACTGGTTGTAGTAGCGGTAGAGCTGGTATGTGCGTTGGTCTACACCCACGGTACCTTGGATGGAAAGGCCTTCCATGAGGTTGATTTTGAGTGTGGCGTCGCCAAGAATCCATTTGTCCTTGCCGGAGTAGTCCTGGTAAGCGATGGAAGCGACGGGGTTGTAGCTTGTGCCGCCGAAGCCCATGGCGTTTACGTTATAGAACGAGGGGTTGGAGGGGTCCCAGAGGGGAAGCGTGGGGTTTGCCTTCATAGCTTCCTCGAAGAGGTAGGAAGAGTTGTTGCGGCGGTCGCGGTCAGCCTGACGCACTTGGAGTTTCATGCCGAATTCGGCTTTTCCATCGAACATGGTGTAGCGTCCGTTGATACGTGCGGAGTAGTCTTTACGACCGTCGCCGATCACGATACCTTTCTGGTCCTGATACATCAACGATGAGTAGACCTGGAGGTTCTGGGAGCCGCCGGACACTGTGAGGACGTGGCGCTGCGACAGGGGGTTGTCGCGTGTCATTTCCTTGTACCAGTCGGTGTCGTAGCCGTAGTCCTGGCCCACGCCGTATTCTACATATTCTTTTGACGAGAGCAGGTCGAGATGCTTGCGGACAGATTCGATGGAGAGCTCGCATGTGTAGCTTGTCTTCACTTTGCCTTCCTGGGCGCGCTTGGTGGTGATGAGGATTACACCGCCGGCGGCACGTGTACCGTAGATGGCGCCGGCCGATGCGTCTTTGAGCACGTCGATCGACTGCACGTCTTCCTGGTTGATGGTGCGGATATCGCCGCCGGGCACGCCGTCGATTACCACGAGCGGGCCTTGGCCTGCGTTTACGGAAGCGACGCCGCGGAGCTGGAAGCCGTTGGACGAGTTAGGCGAGGAAGTGCCTGAGATGGTGAGGCCGGATACTTTGCCTTGGAGGGCTGTGGCGATTGTGGCGCCGCCCATACCGGGATTGAGGTCGTCGGGGTTGATTGATGTGATGGAAGAAGTTACGCGGCGTTTTTCCATTGTACCGTAGCCCACGACTACGACGTCGGAGAGCACTTCGGCGTTTTCTTTGAGGACGATGTCGACTTTGGAGCCTTTTACGGTTACTTCTGTGGGGAGGTAGCCGATATAGGTGGCAACAAGAGTCTGGCCTTTTTCGGCGTTGATGGTGAAATTGCCGTCGATGTCGGTGTTGGTGGCGAAGTTTGTGCCCTTCACGGCTACATTCGCGCCTATCAGAGGCTCGCCGGTTTCGTCGGTGACCGTACCGGTGACGTCGGCCCACGCGGCCACGGATGTAAGAGCCGCAAGAGTTATGATGAATGTGCTAAGCGCACGTTTGCACGAGGCTGCACGTTGCAATAGTTTTTTCATGCTTGATAGATTATTTTGTTTCTGTGCGGGTTACCTTAATGTTGTCGATATACCAGCGGTAGTATCCGCTTTGGTTGCCCTGAATAGCCGAGCCGAAGATGATTTTGGTGTTGGCGTTGGCACCGGAGTATTTGATGGAGGCGTGTTTCCATACCCAGGGTGTCTCGCTGCCTGTGGTCTTCTCGCTCTTGAATGTGGGAGAAGCGAGCACTTCTTGGAGAACGCTTTGGTCGGTGACGTCTTTGTCGGTGATCCAGCAAGCAATTTCCATCTTGTCGGTCTGGTGGTGAGAGTAGTCGAACTCGATTTCGATGTCGGCATAGTGACCGGTTTCGATGAGGGGTTCCTTAATCATGATGGCGGTCTGTGTGGCGCCACGATTCATTTTAAGGTATCCTGCCATAGTGTAGACAGTCTCGGAAGCGGCGTTGAAGTCGAAGTAGAGGCTCTGGAATGTGGGGAGCGGGTTTGTGAAGCCGTTGTCGGCGTATTTCCAGGTGTAGATGTTGCGCGCGTCGCCGGCTTTCTTCTCCGACATGGCGTCGGTGCCGCCAATGGCCCAGTCCATAGTATCGTTGAAGTAGACGTAGCCCACGGGGTTGCTGTCGGGGGTGTCTTTCACGACGCCTTCCTGGTAGATGTTGAGGGTGTATTCGATTCCGTGGTCGGAAGTAAGGGTAAGTTTGCCGGCACGTTCGGCATCGGTGTTCTCATCGGCCGCAAGGGTAACTACGGTCTGACCTGCCACGCCATGGTCGGGTGTGACTTTGAGCCACTCGGGCTTTTCTGTCACTTTCCAGGGTTCAACGGCCTGGATGGGAGCCATGAGCTGCTGGCCGTCGGCGGTGTGGGTGCCTTGGAGGTTGATGGTGATGGATGTGACGGGGATTGTGAATACCTTTACATCTTGGGTGATAGTGATAAGTTTTTCCGATTTGCCTGATTTTACGTGAAGCTGGGCTTTACGGGTGGCTTTTGTGTCGTTGGGAAGGACGTTGAGGGTAACGGCAGATTCGCCGGCGTCGCCTTTGGCCTTGGAAGGTTCAATCCAGTTGCAACCTTCGGGAAGGACGATTTCCCAAGCGTAGTTGGATGTGATGGTCACTTCGGGAGCGGCATCCTTGTCGGTCTTGCCGAGGATGTTGACTGCAAAAGTGGATTCGGACACGCGGAACACGTCGGGTTCGCGTTTCTGGGTGATCGACAGCTGCTCGGGGCGGCCGTTGGCAAGGCGGAATTCGACGTAACCGGTGCGGTCTTCGCCGGATTTGTTGGGCTGAGCCGTAATCCATAGATATGCACGGCCGGCGTCGCCGTTTTCGTGATTGATAACGACCCATTCGGGCTTGGAGACGATTTTCCAGCTTTGGTTTGCACCGAGTTCTACCGTGGCCGGCTGTCCGGATTTGAGATAACCGTCGGGCTCGAGTTCGATATCGGACTCGGATGCTTCGATATAAGGGGCGAAATCGCTGTCGTCGGAGCATCCCGTGAGCATCGACCCGGCTCCCAGCAGCAATGCTGTGGCTGCTAAGCAAAAAATATTTTTAATTTTCATGATTGGTCTTTATTGCGGGGTTATTCCTCTGTGGTTTCTTTCACGAGAATATTGTCGAGGAAGTATCGGCAGTATTTGTTAGGCTGGTTGGAATCCCATGTTCCGTCGGGAAGGAGACCGCGCGAACGGATGGCGATACGGGTTTCCGAAGTGATGCCGCGCAGGGTGAATGAGAACGGAGTCCATACAAATGGCGAAGGACGCGGACGCTCGATGGTCTGAGCCTCGCTTACCTGGCCGTCGGCGCCGTCGATAGAGCCGGGTCCGGATACGATTTCCACCACCATGGGCACACGGTCGCCTTGACCGCCGCCGTCGGGACATGCCACCCACGATACGGTAGCGTCGGCAGAGCCGCCTGTAATGTTGAGTTTGGGAAGGATAATGCCGTTGTCGAAGTTGCCGTTGTTGTTAAACAATATATAATGGAGGCAAACGATGGGAAGCTCTTTTGTGGGGTCGTAGGGGGTGAGGCCCGTTTCAGCCCACAGGGGAGCGATTTTGTCGAAATCGATGTGCTCGCGGGGCTTTGTCACGGCGTTGTCGGTGCCGACGGGGTCGCAATATCCGAGCGCGATGGCCCACGAGAAATCTTCGGAATAGAAAGTGCGGTTTGTCTCAATCACCGGTTCTTTAAGGCTCTGTTTCACAGTGACAGTTTCGGCCAGATTGAAACTCTTGATAAGGAGGTGACCTTCGCGGACTGCCTCTGTTTTGTTTTCTTCGGCAATAACGGATACAATTTTGTATCCAAAACCGGTGGGACAGTCCACGGTGAGCCATGGGCTGTCGGATGTGATTTCATAGCCTTTATTGGCGGTAATGATCAGCGATGGCGTCTCGCCACTTTCCAACAGACCGTTCTTGACCACGTTGACAACAGCAGTGTCAACTTTCAGTCGCGGACCGGCCTCTTCGGCTTTGTCGTCGATTCCGCATGAGCCTAATGACAGGCACAGCACAGAAGCAACAACAGCAAGCATCATGGTCTTAGCTTTCTTCATTTGGGAAAACATGATTTATTGGTTATTGAATTATTAAATTTGGATTAGATTCGTGCGATAGTGTCAGACTTGAATTTCAGGTATCGGATCATAATAAACAGAATTCAAATGAAATTTTTGATTTTGAATTTGAATTATTTTTTATTTTGAGTATTTGATAATTTCGAAAGTATTTGCTTTTGTTTCGCAACAAAAGTATAACAAATAATTGAATGCACAAAATTATTTCGAAATATTTTTTTCGTTAAAACATGTTTACGATTCCAAACATCCGTAAATTGCATTAACAAAACAGGCATAACCCGTTACAAATAACATCATTAGCAGTTTTTAAACAAAACGCCTTGCGCGTTAACTTTTTTTATTGAAAAAAAGAATGACGCAAGGATTACCTCAAACGAAACGAAACAAAATGTTATGCCTAAGACTATTGGGCTATGGCAATCTCGATGCCCAGATCCTCGATGCTGTGGACAATCTTGTCGGGCACGCCGGCATCGGTGATAATAAGGTCGACCTCGTTCATCGACGCAATCTTGCTGAAACCCCTGCGGCGAAACTTCGAGGAGTCGGCCAGGACAATGGTTTTCTGCGCCGTGCGCATCATCACGCGGTTGAGCTCGGCCTCGCGCACATCTGTGGTAGTGATTCCGAAATCGAGGTCGATGCCGTCGACGCCAAGAAAGAGCTTGCTGCACGAGAAATCGGACAGCTCCGTCTCGGCATACCGGCCCACCACCGACATGGATGTGTGGCGCATCACCCCGCCAAGCTGAATGATCTGCACAGCCTCGTCATGAGCGAGAATCACCGACGCGGGCAACGATGCCGAAATCACCGTAAGGCGATGTATCGGCTTGATGCAACGCGCAAAGGCCTGCACGGTCGTGCCCGACGCTATGATTATGGAATCGTCTTTCGTAATCAACGATGCGGCATACTGCCCGATTATGTTTTTCTCCTCGGTGGCAAGCTTTTCTTTTTCGTTGATGGAGCGGTTGGCGATATAAGGGTCTATCAAAATAGCACGCCCATGACTGCGGTAAAGACGGTTTTTCTTTTCAAGCTCCGTAAGGTCCTTGCGTATTGTCACGGCCGAAACCGCCAGAAGCGACGAAAGGTCCGACACCTGTATCGATTCATGCTTGATAAGCGTTTCCAATATTAGGTTATGTCTTTCTTCTTTTGTCATGGGGCTAACTATTTAAGTAGATGTTAAAAATTAATTTATATTTACAAGCAGATGTTGTTTCATTTCAACAGCCATACCTTCGGATGCTTTTTGGACGCTTTCTCCCTCATCGTCAGTCACGTAGCTCGCTACGCTCCTTCCTCCTCGGAAGAAATCGCCTCAAAAATCATCTCGAATATATTGTCTGTTAATTTTTAACATCTACTTATATTTTTTTGCAAATATACGCATAAAATCGAAATCGCCAAATGTTTCGAAATCGAAATCTTGCCAAGGCAAATCGAGAGCCTATATATAATAATGTGTAAATAATATCTTTCGAACGCGCAACGAAAGCATATGCAAAACCAAATCGAAACACCCGACAAAGCATCATTTTATTATATATACCTATATATCAATATTTTAACCTAAAATATTAAAAATTTCGCACGAAATATTTTGTATTTCGATTTTTAGTTATTACTTTTGTATCGAAATTACAGACAGACATCACACTGTCGATTCGAAATAAATACACGCAAAAATCTATCCCTTGACACCCTCTCATAATCACAATCAAGTTCCATTGTTTGATGTAATAATCATCGGAGGCGGCGCCACCGGCGCCGGTACGGCGCGCGACTGCGCCCTCCGCGGATTAAAGACTCTGCTGGTGGAACGTTTCGACTTCACGGCAGGAGCCACGGGCCGCAACCACGGGCTGCTGCACAGCGGCGCGCGATATGCCGTGACCGACAGCGAGTCCGCCGCCGAATGTATCCGCGAAAACAGGATATTGCGCCGTATCGCCCGCCACTGCGTCGAGCCTACGGGAGGACTGTTTATTTCCCTGCCGGAAGACGGAATCGAATATCAGGCAAAATTCATCGAATCGTGCCAAAACGCCGGCATCGAGGCAGAAGCCATCGACCCGGCGCAGGCCCTGAGGCTCGAACCGTCGCTTAACCCTCGGCTCATCGGCGCCGTGACCGTGCCCGACGGAGCGGTCGACCCGTTCCGTCTTACCGTGGCCAATATTATCGACGCGCGAAAAAACGGCGCCGTGGTGCGCACTTATCATGAAGTGACACGCCTGCTCATCGCCAACGGACGCGTCGAGGGCGTGGAGCTGCGCGACAACCACACAGGAGCAATTTCCAAATATTACGCCAACATAGTGATTAACGCCGCCGGCATCTGGGGCCACCGCATAGCCCGCATGGCCGATGTGGACGTGAAAATGTTCCCGGCCAAAGGCGCGCTGCTCATATTCGGCCACAGGATAAACAATGTGGTGATCAACCGCTGCCGCAAGCCGGCCGACGCCGACATACTTGTGCCCGGCGACACCATTTCCCTTATCGGCACCACTTCGAGCCGCATACCCTACGACCAAATCGACTCAATGGACGTTACGCCCGAAGAAGTGGACGTGCTGCTGCGCGAAGGCTCGCAGCTTGCCCCTTCCCTGGCCCACACGCGCATCTTGCGCGCATATGCCGGGGTGCGTCCCCTTGTGGCAGCCGACAACGACCCGTCGGGGCGCAACATCAGCCGCGGCATCGTATGCCTCGACCACAAAAAGCGCGACGGACTCGACGGCTTCATCACCATCACGGGCGGCAAACTCATGACCTACCGCCTCATGGCCGAGGAAGCCACCAACATGGCCTGCGCCAAACTCGGCATCGACAAGCCGTGCGTCACCGCCCAACAGCCGCTGCCCGGCTCGGAAGAAACGCCACAAGACAAAAAAAGCAACACCCGCAAACACATAATATCGCTTTCTACCGACCAGAAAGCCGCCGAAGACCGCCACGGCACTCTCAGCACCGAAATAAAATACGAATCCGACGAGGACGAGGCATTGGTGTGCGAATGTGAGCATGTGTCGGTGGGCGAAGTGAAATATGCCATCGAAAACCTCCATGTCGACAACCTTATAAACATGCGCCGGCGAACCCGCCTGGGCATGGGCACATGCCAGGGCGAGCTTTGCGCCTGCCGTGGCGCCGGACTGCTCCACAAGGCACACGGATGCACCGAACGCGCCCTCGCCGACCTCCACTCGTTTATCAACGAGCGATGGAAGGGAATGAAACCCGTGGCATGGGGCGAATCTCTTGTCGAAGGGCAATTCATGGCCTGGCTCTACGGCGGCGTGTGCGGGCTGGGCGATTTCGCAAACAAAGATAAAAACGACCAATGAAATACGACACTATTATAATAGGAGGCGGCATAAGCGGCCTCGTGGCAGGCATCACCCTCTGTTCTGCCGGACAAAAAGTCGGCATCGTGTCGTCGGGCCAAAGCGCCCTGCACTTCAATTCCGGCTCTATGGAACTGTTAGGTCACGACGGCCGCGGCAACGACGTCGACAACCCGTGCGAAGCAATTAAATTGCTGCCGCCGTCGCACCCTTATTCCAAAATCGGGGCGGCCACAATGGCGGCAATGCTTGCCGACGTGAAAGATTTCTTCGCGCGCGCAGGCATAAAATTATGCGGCGACGAGCATCACAACCATTACCGCATCACCCCGATGGGGGCTTTCCGTCCGGCATGGCTGTCGCTCGACGGATATGCCATGTTCGACCGTCCGGCCCATCTTGCCGACGGCACCATCCTTATTGTGAACATAAAAGGGTTCATTGACTTCTATCCTGAATTTATCCGCCACGCCCTCGAAACATCCAATTATTGCGAGATACGCGAAATATCGCATCCCAAAATCGAAAGGCTGCGCAAAAGCGCGTCGGAAATGCGCCCGACAAACATCTCGGCTGTAATCAACGGCGATGTGGTCAAGGACATTGCCTCCGATATAAACTCGCTTATCGAGCAGACCGGAGCCGACGCCGTGATAATGCCGGCGGTGGTGGGAAGCCTCAACGGGCATCCCGACGCCGAACTGCGCCAAAGGGTGAAAAAACCGCTCTACTACGCTCCCACCATGCCCATTTCCGTGGGCGGCATGCACATGCAGATTACCCTGCGCCAATATTTCCGCTCTATCGGCGGCGACTATTTCCTCGGCGACACCGTGAGCTCGGCCGTGATCGACGACGACGGACATGTATGCTCCATCTTCACCGACAATCTCGGCGACACGCCCCTCGAAGCCGACGACTTCATCCTCGCCTCGGGCAGCTTCATATCCCACGGACTGCTCGCCACATATGAGAAAATATGCGAACCGATTTTCGGGCTCGACATCGAGGCTCCGGAAAACCGAGCCGACTGGTGCTCGCCCGACATATACTCGCAGCATCCGTATATGAGCGCGGGAGTGGCCACCGACAACATGTTCCATCCATCGATACAAGGGCGCCCGGTGCGCAATCTTTTCGCCGCCGGATCGGTAGCCTCGGGCTGCGACCCGCTGCACGAACAGTCGGGTGCCGGCGTGGCGATACTCACTGCCATGTTCATCGCCAGGGAAATACTCAAAACTTATCATCGACATGACATATAAAAGCGACAATATAAGCCCCAACAACTTCGAAGAGTGCATAAAATGCACCATCTGCACGGCTTATTGCCCGGTGTCGGCGGTGAATCCGTCGTATCCCGGACCGAAACAGGCCGGCCCCGACGGCGAACGCTACCGGTTGAAAAAACCGTCGTTCTACGACGAAGCGCTCAAATACTGCCTCAACTGCAAGCGTTGCGAGGTGGCATGCCCGTCAGGTGTGCGTGTCGGCGACATAATTCAGTCGGCACGGATACGCTACGGCAAAACACGGCCTTCGCTGCGCGACCGCCTGCTGGCCGACACCGACTTTGTCGGCACCCTCTCGTCGGCTTTCGCCCCGATCGTCAACCCCACCCTGCGCACACGCCCGGTGAAGGCGCTCATGCATTCGGTGCTCGGCGTGGACTCTCATCGCCAGTTTCCCGCATACTCGAGCAGCCGGTTCACATCGTGGTATCGCCGCCATAAACAAGAACAAGAAAAATATACACGCCATGTGGCATATTTCCACGGTTGCTATGTCGAGTACAACAATCCCGCGCTTGGCATCGACTTTGTAAAAATAATGAATGCCCTGGGCTTCGGCGTGCGCTTGCTCGACAAGGAGCGCTGCTGCGGAGTGGCCAAGATTGCCAACGGACTCATCGACAAGGCCCGTCGCGACGCAGAGATAAACATCGAGTCTATACGCCGCGCCGACTGCCCGGTGCTCACCACAAGTTCGACCTGCACCCTCACCATGCGCGAGGAATACCCCCACCTGCTGGGCATCGACAATTCCGATGTGCGCGAGAGCATCCAGCTGGCCGTGCGCTTCATTTTCTCGCTCATCGACCGCGGCGAGGCCAAACTCGTGTTCCGCAACGACATAAACGAGACCATCGCCTACCACACCCCCTGCCACATGTCGCGTCTTGGCTGGGCAATATATCCGATATCGCTGCTGAAAATGATTCCGGGGCTCACCCTGAGGGTGCTTCCGCAAAATTGCTGCGGCATAGCCGGAACATACGGGTTCAAGAAAGAGAACTACGAAGTGTCGCAGCAAATCGGCCAGAAACTTTTCGATTCGATAGCCGAATTCAACCCCGGCTCGGTGGCCACCGACTGCGAGACATGCAAATGGCAGATTGAGATGTCGACCCCCTACAAGGTTGAAAATCCTATATCGATACTTGCCCGCATGATTGATTTTGAAAAAACACGCCTCGCAAACTCATAATTTTAGCTAAATTTGCAAATAAATCAATCAGGAACACAAGCCTCCGGCTTGTGAAATAAAAACATTCACAAGCCGGAGGCTTGTGTTCCTGCACCGTCTAATCCATATTGAAATATACCTAAAAGACTTAAATATACCATGGGAAGACTACTTGATCCGCCACGCCACATCGAAGAGCGCACCGACGCAGGCGTTGACGCAGATTACAAAAAACTTCGCAACCAGGTGTTTCTGGGCGCTTTCATCGGCTACGCCGCCTTTTACATCGTACGCAAAAATTTCTCGATGGCCATTCCAATGCTCGAGCCGTTCGGATTCCGTCCGGGCGAACTGGGCACGGTGCTGGCCATGAATGCCATAGCCTACGCTTTGTCGAAATTTCTTATGGGCAGCGTTTCCGACCGTTCCGACGCCCGCAAGTTTCTTCCTCTTGGACTATTTCTGGCGGCCATATCCATGGCTTTCATGGTGGTGCCGGTGCAATTCCTCGGGGCCGAGCACAAGGGCCTGGCAATAGTGCTTATGGGCGTGCTCAACTTCCTTGTGGGCTGGTTCAACGGCATGGGCTGGCCTCCGTGCGGACGAATCATGACGCACTGGTTCTCGCAGAACGAACGCGGCACACGCATGTCGGTGTGGAACTGCGCCCACAACGTGGGCGGGGCTCTTGTCGGTCCTATGGCCGTGTACGGAGCCACATGGTTCGGCTCATGGTTCTACGGAGCGCACACCCAGTATTATTTTCTCGCCGGCACATTCCTGTTCCCGGCCGCCACTGCTATCTTGCTGGCTATCATAGCCTACTGCCTGCTGCGCGACACTCCCCAGTCGTGCGGCCTTCCCGCCGTTGAGAAATGGCGCAACGACTATCCGAAGAACTACTCCGCCGAGTCGGAAACCGTGCTGTCGACAAAAGACATCTTCTTCAAATATGTGCTCAACAATAAGTTCCTATGGTTCATCGCCATGGCCAACGCTTTTGTCTACATGGTGCGCTACGGATGCCTCGACTGGGCCCCTACCCTGCTCACAGCCAAGAATATCGACCTGAAATCGGCCGGCTGGGCATATTTCGCATATGAGTTCGCGGCCATCCCCGGCACGCTGATATGCGGATGGATGTCGGACAAGATTTTCCATGGCGCGCGCGCTTTGCCCACAATGATATTCATGGCAATCGTGGCCGTGTTCATCGGACTCTACTGGGCTTTTATCGACAACCTTACCGTGGTGCTTATTTCCCTTATCGGCATCGGATTTTTCATCTACGGCCCGGTGATGCTCATCGGCGTGCAAGCCCTCGACCTTGCTCCTAAAAATGCCGCAGGCACAGCCGCCGGCCTCACCGGATTTTTCGGTTATTTCTTCGGCACGGCAATTCTGGCAAACACCGTAATAGGCTATGTGGCGCAGAACTACGGATGGAACCAGACGTTCATACTCCTTATCGTGGCGTGTCTGCTCGCAATAGCCCTCATGGGCTTCACATTCCGTCAGGAAAAACATTTGCTCAACAAAAAAAACACCGATAAAAAATGAATCCGGCCTATAATTCACTCGGAGCCGACCGCAAACGCTTCCTGTCGTGGCAGATGAAGACCATCCTCGTCACGATGCTCGGCTACGCTATTTTCTATTTTGTACGCAAGAATTTCTCGATAGCCATGCCCGGCCTCACGGCTGAATACGGCATCTCGAACAAAAGTTTCGGCTGGATTATTTTTGCCGGGTCGCTCGTCTACGGGTTCTCGCGTTTTGCCAACGGCTATCTCGTCGACCGAGTAAAAGGCCGTATCGTAATGGCCGCAGGCCTTCTGCTCTGCGCCCTTGCCAACTTTGCTTTCGGCTTCGGCGCCGACCTCAGCGCATGGGTCACCGGCACCCAAGGCGGCCCGCGCCTTGTAGAGACTCTCATCCTTTTCATGGGTGTGATTATTGTAATTAACCAGTATTTCCAGGGCATGGGCTACCCGCCTTGCGCGCGCATCCTGCCGCACTGGATACACCCGTCGGAACTTGCCACCAAGATGTCGATATGGAATTGCTCGCACTCGCTCGGCGCCGCGCTTGCCGTGATTGTCTGCGGATATATCATGGGCGCAATGGGCACCGACATGTCGGGCAATGCTGAAATTGTCGACAACATCGCCGCCAACCTCGGAGCAAACGGCGTGACCGGCGACGACATAAACACACAGGCCATATCATATGCCTCACACATGGGAGCATGGAAATGGTGCTTCTGGATTCCGGCGTTCATAGCCGTGGCCGGTGCCATTTTCGTGTTCTTCGGCCTCCGCGACGAGCCTAAGGATGCCGGGCTGCCCGACCTGCCCGACACCGGCCTCGGACACTACGACGGAGCAAAAGACCCCAAGGCGCGCCGCAAGTTCGAGCTCGTTATGGTGTGGCGCAACCGCTGGGTGTGGACATTCTGCATCGCCAACCTCTTTGTCTACATCGTGCGCATGGGCATCCTCGACTGGGGCCCGAAATTCCTTACCGAAAACCGCAACCTCTCCATCCAAAGCGCGGGCTGGACGGTAGCCGCCTTCGAGATAGCCGGCATTGTCGGCACTCTTTTCGCCGGATGGGCCACCGACCGCTTTTTCCGTGGCAAAGCCCACCGCATGTGCGTGGTGTGCATGGTGGGAGCGGCCATATTCATGACCATCTTCCGCTTCCTGCCCGTATCGGCCGGAATCACCGTTACGGCAGCGACACTCGTGGGCGCGGGCTTCTTTATCTACGGCCCTCAGGCCCTTATCGGCATCGCTCTCGGCAACCAGGCCACCAAAGAAGCTTCGGCACGCGCCAACGGCCTTGCCGGCATCCTCGGCTACATAGGCTCGGGCCTGTCGGGTCTGCTTGTGGGATATGTGGCCGACTGGTACGGCTGGACTGCCGTATTCGAGACTATCATAGTGGTGGCCGTAATCGGCGCCATAATATTAATATCGATGTGGCGCGCACCGCGCGACGGCTACGCCAAGGCCGCATCCATAAATTACGAAGACTGACAATGAAACCGCAATTCTGGTCGCCCCTCGCCGAAGAGGAGATACGCGAAGCATGCCGGCAAATACGCCATGTAGCCCTCGACATGGACGGCACAATATATCTCGGCAGCCAACTGTTTCCTTTCACAATCCCCTTCCTGCAATCGCTCTCGGATATGGGGGTGACATATTCATTCCTAACCAACAACCCCACACGCAGCGTTGCCCAATATCAGGAGAAGCTCCGCAAGCTCGGCATCGAGGCCGGCATTGATGAGATTTACACCTCGTCGGTGGCCACTATCGACCATATCCGCATGCACTATCCCGAGGTGAAACGCCTCTTTGTGCTTGGCACCCCGGGCATGATTGCAGAATTTGAGGCCGCCGGATTTGAGATGGCCTCCGATGCCGACGGCGATATCCCCGACATGCTCGTGGTGGCTTTCGACACCACGCTCGCCTACCCGCGCCTTTGCCATGCCACATGGCTCGCCGCGCAGGGCATACCGTATATTGCCACAAACCCCGACCGCGTATGCCCCACCGACCGGCAGACTATCCTTGTGGACTGCGGCTCGATATGCGAGTGCATATTCCACGCCTGTGGCCGGCGCCCCGACCTGGTGATTGGCAAGCCGAACCCCGGCATGCTCCGCTGCATCATGGAAAAACGGGGACTCGAGCCCAATCAGGTGGCCATGTGCGGCGACCGCATCTACACCGACGTGGCCACCGCTGCCGCTGCCGGAGCCCTCGGCATCCTGGTCCTGTCGGGCGAGACCACTCTCGACACCTCGCTCGCCGCCGACCCGCGCCCGTTCCTGACCCTACCTTCCGTTGCCGAACTTATCACATTTATGAAATAGCAAATGAACAACACACAACCGAAATCGGGCAGCAGCCGCCTGCTTGCGCTCGACATAATGCGCGGAATCACCATAGCCGGCATGATTCTTGTAAATAATCCCGGCTCGTGGGGAAATGTCTATTCTCCCCTGCTACACGCCGACTGGCATGGTCTTACGCCCACCGACCTTGTCTTTCCGTTCTTCATGTTCATAATGGGTATTTCCACATATTTTTCGTTGCGGAAATACGAATTTAAATTCTCATGGCCCTGCGTAGCGAAAATTTTGCGTCGCACCGTGGTGATATTCCTCATCGGCTTTGCCCTTGCCTGGTTTGGCAAGATGGTGGGCGCGCTCAACAAGCCGGATGTGTCTATCGCCGAAGCCATGTTCGATTTCAGCACAATCCGCATCCTCGGCGTAATGCCGCGCCTGGCATTGGCCTACGGCTTTTCGGCCATCCTCGCCGTGCTTTTATCGCGTCGGCAATTGGCATGGACAATCGTATTATTGCTTTTCGGCTATTTCCTGATTCTTGTCTTCGGTCACGGTTTTGAGTTCGCTGACAATAATGTCCTCGCCATCGTCGACCAGAAAGTGCTTGGCGCCGACCATGTGTACTCGTCGAAAATCGACGGCGTGCGGCTGAAATTCGACCCCGAAGGCTTGCTCGCCACCCTGCCCTCTGTCGCCCACTGCCTTATCGGCTTCCTTTGCGGATGGCTGATCGTGTCTACCAAGGACAACACCCTGCGCATCAACCGACTGTTCATCGTTGGCACTATCCTCACATTCGCCGGCTTCCTGCTCGCCTACGGATGCCCGCTCAACAAAAAAATATGGTCGCCCACCTTCGTGCTCACCACCTGCGGACTCGCCGCCTCGCTGCTCGGTCTTCTCATATGGATTATCGACATAAAAGGCCATAAGCGTTGGTGCCGCTTTTTCGAGGCGTTCGGCATCAACCCGCTGTTCATGTACTGCCTTGCCGCCGTATTTGCCATCCTGTTCCGCAACATCCACCTTCCCGTCACCGACCTCAGCGGCCACGGCCTTGCCTCGGTGCGCGCCTTCCTCTACGATTTCGTGATGACACCCCTCTGCGGAGGCAACCTCACCCTCGCCTCACTGGGCTACGCGCTGCTTTTCGTCGTATTCACCTGGTGCTTCGGATACTTCCTCTACAAAAAGCGCATCTACATCAAGATATAATCTTGAATTACGAATGAATAATGACTAATGACGAATTATTGCCTTCGGAGTAATAATTCGTCATTAGTCATTTGTAATGGCACAAGCCGAAAATGCGGTGCATGGAATCGCGTAGCGATTCAAGAGAGTAGCCCGGGGTGGAGCGACAGCGTAACTTTTAGCTTTGCAGACGAGATTCAGAGTTAACAATTACCATCTGAATTGTTAAATAGAAAGACAGAGGCGGTGAACTTTGAGTGTATCTAGCCACAAGGGCCATCCGGGGTTAAAGTCCGCCTCTGTCTTATTTGTTGAACACATCAAGCTAGATTTCTAGACCTTCATGTCTACTAAAAGTTATGGATGCATTCAACATCATTGTTTAATTAAAACGTCTGCAAAGATATGAA
>Ga0209064_1001330_pt1 | contig 40037 bp, 40 predicted proteins | sample Inofromicrocosms_FD_187498 | JGI IMG/M metagenome (GOLD analysis project Ga0209064, IMG submission 187498) | Mouse cecum microbial communities from Vienna, Austria - Inoculum for glucosamine and mucus D2O microcosms (SPAdes) (version 2) | ecosystem: Host-associated > Mammals > Digestive system >... | reverse complement strand
AAGAGGCTGTTAAGGACGGTGGCGATCCTAAGCGGGTAGCCAACTACTTAATGAACGATGTAAACTCATACTTGAACGATAAGCAAGTTGACTTACAAGACACCAAGCTTACTCCAGCTAACCTTGCCGGCATGGTGAAGTTGATTGAAGATGGGACAATTTCTTCTAAGATGGCTAAGAAGGTCTTCAAGGGTATCTTAGATGGTGAGGAGCCAAATGCTTACGCAAAGGAACACGGTCTTGTTCAATTATCTGATCCTGCACAACTGCAGCCAATCGTTGATGAAGTTCTTGATAACAATGAACAATCAATTGAAGACTTTAAGAATGGTAAAGACCGGGCTGTCGGCTACTTAATGGGTCAAATCATGAAGCAAACGCGTGGTAAAGCAAATCCACAAGTTGTTACTCAATTATTGATGAAGTCTTTAAAGGCTAAATAGTTAGGGGGGATGACCGTGCGAAAACGTGCTCGGATAATTTATAATCCTACTTCGGGGCGTGAGACTTTTCGTAGCGACCTCGTAGATATCCTATCGATTTATGAAAAAGCAGGTTATGAGACCAGTGCTTTTGCGACTACTCCTGCTCCTAACTCAGCCAAAAATGAAGCTACCCGTGCTGCTAAGGATGGTTTTGATTTAATCGTCGCAGCTGGTGGTGATGGGACACTTAATGAAGTGGTTAATGGAATCGCGGGCTTAGAACACCGGCCGACATTAGCCATTATCCCTGCCGGAACAACGAATGATTATGCACGAGCATTACGAATCCCACGAGATGATCCGATTGCGGCGGCTAAGTTAATCTTGAAAAAAAATAAGAAGTTTAAGATTGATATTGGTCGTGCGGGGGATAATTACTTCATGAATATTGCAGCTGGTGGGACAATGACAGAAGTAACCTACGAAGTTCCATCCCAAATGAAATCATTATTTGGCTATGCTGCTTATTTTGCCAAGGGTGCAGAATTAATCCCACGAATTAAACCGATTGAAATGCTGATTAAGTATGATGGGCAAGAATATCGTGGTAATGCAACAATGTTTATGATTGCCCTTACTAACTCAGTAGGTGGTTTTGAACAGATTGTCCCTGATGCTTCTCTTGATGATGGTAAGTTTACAATGATCATCATTAAGAAGAGTAATGTCATTGATATGCTAAGTTTAATGGCAAAGGCGCTTCAAGGTAAGCATCTTGATGATCCACGAATTATTTATGCTAAGGCGACTGACATTGAAGTTATTCCCTTAAATAAGGAAGACCGCTTAATGATTAACCTTGATGGTGAATATGGTGGTGACGCGCCGATGCACTTCCATAACTTAAAACAGCACTTAGAAGTGATTGCTAATTTGGATGAAATTCCTGAGGACGCAATTACAACTTCTGCTGATTTTAAGCGGGTCGAAAAAGACTTTATGGATGGCATTGACGATTATAAAGATCGCGAAAAGAAATAGAATAAATAAACGGTCAGCTTCACAAAGAGGAAGTTGGCCGTTTGTTTTGTTATAATAGGAGAAGTTTGTAACGTTGAAATTAATGGAGGAATAACTTTGAAACTAAACATTCCAGTACATAAAAATGAAGAGTACCCTGCGAAAGTAGTTGACCTAACTTATGAGGGTAACGGGGTTGTGAAGATTGATGATTTTCCCGTCTTCGTTCCCAATGCTTTACCAGGGGAAGAGATCACAGTAAGGATTACTAAAGTTGCCAGTCATTTTGCCTGGGGCCGGGTGATGGCATGGCAAAAGAAGAGTCCTGACCGGGTTGATGTTAAGGATAAAAAGTATATCCAGACAGGAATTGCGCCGCTTGGTCATTTGAAATATGAAGCCCAATTGAAGTTTAAACAGCACCAAATCGCTGAGTTGCTGGCAAAGGCGCATTTAGATGAGATTGAAGTATTGCCAACGACGGGGATGAAAAAACCTTATCATTACCGCAATAAGGCCCAAGTACCAGTAAAAATGGTCCGCGGTCAATTAGAAACCGGTTTTTATAAGCGGGGGAGCCATAATTTAGTACCGATTGAAGATTTCTATATCCAAGATCCAGAAATTGATAAGGCCATTGTGGTTGTCCGTGACTTATTACGGCAATACCACATTACACCATATGATGAGCAAACTGGTAAGGGCGTGATTCGCACAATAATGGTTCGACGGGGATACTACAGTCATGAAATAATGGTGGTCTTAGTCACGAATACGAAGCGGTTACCAATGGAAAAACAAATCGTGGATGGGATTGTTGCTGAGGTTCCAGAAGTAAAGAGCATCGTTCAAAACATCAATGATAAGCGAACGAACCGCTTGCTCGGCGATAAGAATAAAACATTATGGGGTGCTGATGAAATTCATGATCAGCTCCTCGAGATTGATTTTGCAATTTCCCCATTATCCTTCTATCAAGTTAATCCGCAGCAAACTGAACGCCTTTACCAAACAGCCATTGATAATGCTGGGCTAAATGGCAGTCAAACAGTTATTGATGCCTACTGTGGAATCGGGACGATCTCATTGGCAGTTGCTAAGCACGCTAAGCAAGTTTACGGGGTCGAAATTGTCCCAGCCGCGATTGAAGACGCCAAACATAACGCTAAACGGAATGGTATTAAGAATGCTAAGTTTGTTGTTGGTAAGGCGGAAGATCAATTTGCTAAGTGGCAAGCAGAAGGGCTCAAACCGGATGTTGTCATCGTTGATCCACCGCGGAAGGGCTTAGCTAAAAGTCTGATCGAAGCTACCGGTAAGATGGGACCAAAGAAAGTGATTTATGTTTCCTGTAATCCTGCTACTTTGGTTCGTGATATCAAGCGGTTTGCTGACCAAGGCTACCATGTAACGAAGCCAATTCAGCCCGTGGACCAGTTCCCACAGACGACGCATGTTGAGAGTGTTACGGTCCTTGAATGCACAGAAAAATAGCTCATAAACCGCGTCATGGCGGCATTTACGGATGATTAAAAGTGTACTTTTTTCTTTCAGAATGATTGGAATTAGTACACTTTTTCTATTTGAAGCTGGCGGGTCGAGTGTTCTATGTCCTATTTCGATAGTCGAGTAGACAAAGGTCCAGTTTGGCAGGTCGTGTCGATTAGGGTAGTGAAAGTAGAGGTGAGCGTTGATATGGTAGTGTTTGTGGTATGTATGAATCGGTCAGTTTGGTACTAAAGATTGAGTTAACGAAAATAATATTGAATTTATGCTAATTCGGTTAAAATATCGAAAATTTGGGCTCTTTGTCAATGGGTAAGGATGAAGAGAATTTGGAGAACTAGACTAAGCCACCTTGGCTTTTTTTATTATTGTGATTCTTGATTGCGCTATAATATTTTATGAGGTGAAAGAGATGGCTGACAAAGTTGTTGCGCGTCCGCTAATTACGATTGCAAATGTTATTTGGAGTTTTAATCCCCTGACCCATTTACCACAAGTCCTGCTGGTCAAACGGGCTTATCCGCCATTTGAGGGCCACTGGGCTTTACCAGAAACCCTATTGCGGCGGGATGAAAGTGCTGACGTTGCCTGTATCCGCCTGATTAAGGATAAAATTGGTGTTCGTCTATCAAACAGTGCTACCGAACAGTTGGCAACCTTCACCGATCCCGACCGGGTAAGCGGTGAGCGGGCCTTGGCGATTGCCTACATGACTTTCTTACCGACAATGCCGCAACTGAGGGCCGGGTACGGAGCAACCGAAGTCGGGTGGTTTAGTCTTAACTTTGACCACGGAAAGTTTATCTTGCAAAATGATGACTTAGTTTTGAGTTTGGCTGCAGGGTCGGCGCTAGCATTTGACCACCACCAAATTATTAATACGGCCATTGTACGAATTAAAAATAAACTGGACTACCAGCCAACCATTTTACAGATCTTAGGACCGACTTTTACCCTTCGGCAAGCCCGCGAAGTTTATGCTACTTTCCGCCAAACAACGGTCGATCAAATTGATAATTCTAATTTTAAAAAGACCCACCAAAAACTGTTTAAGGAAGTTGGTACCGCCGCAACAAAGCGGTCAGGCCGGCCACCAAAGTTATTTAAACTGGTACTACCTTGCGTCTAAAAATAAAAGTGCTACAATCAGTGATAATAAAAGTTCAATATACTTTTATTTTTTTGCGGTAGTTAAAGTATTTTTTACCTAAATTTGTTAGGAGTTATTTAATAATGAAGCATGAATTATTAACCGACATGTATGAGTTTTCAATGGCCAACGGTTATTATCAAACACTTCCCCACGATAAGCAGGCGCGCTTTGACGTCTTTTACCGTAAGGCGCCCGATGATGGCAGTTTTGTGATTAGTGCTGGATTGATGCAAGTAATTGATGAAGTTAAGAACTGGCACTTTTCAACTGATGACATTGCTTATCTGCGGTCCCTTAACCACTTTAGTGACGACTTTCTCTTTTACCTAACGGCAGCTCACAACCGCTGCTCAATTAAGGCAATCCCAGAAGGCACGCCAGTCTTCCCACAGGAACCAATCCTTAGTATTAGTGGCCCACTAATTGATGTCCAACTTCTTGAAACCCTGATCTTAAACATCATTAACCACCAATCATTGATTGCAACGAAGGCATGGCAGATCACCAGCGTTACTGGCGGACGCCCAGTAATGGAATTTGGTGCACGACGGGCGCAGGGGCCTGATGCCGCAATATATGGTGCGCGGGCTGCCATTATTGGTGGGTGCAGTAGTACCTCCAATGTGCTAGCTGCCAAGCTGTTTAACCTTCCGGCGGTGGGGACGATGGCCCACGCCTGGATTGAAAGCTTTCCTGATGAATTAACGGCCTTTCGTGTCTGGGCCAAAATTTACCCTGACAATGCTGCCCTGTTAGTTGATACCTACGATGTGGTTAACTCTGGGGTACCGAACGCAATTAAAGTCTTTAAGGAATTGCGGGCAGCTGGCCACGAACCGGTTGGTATCCGCATCGATTCTGGTGATATTGCCCAGTTGGCAACCAAGGCCCGGAAGATGATGGACGAGGCTGGTTTTACCAACGCTAAGATTACTGCTTCAAACGCCCTTGATGCCCACATTATTAAGTCATTGCTTGATGAAGGGGCACCACTGGATAACTTTGGGATCGGTGAGCGACTAATTACCAGTTCATCCAGTCCAGTATTAAGCGGTGTTTATAAAATGTCGGCATTAGAAAATGATGGCAAATGGGTGCCAAAGATCAAGATTAGTAATAGTCGCGAAAAGATTACGCTCCCTGGGAATAAGCAGGTTTACCGGCTCTACGATAAGCATGATCCCCAACACGCTGTTGCCGATGTAATTGCCCTGGCTGACGAGCAGATTGGAACCGAAATTGCGGCAATCAATGCTGATGTTCACGTCACCTGGAATAAAGTGATTTTAACCGACTTCATTGCTAAGCCACTGCTTAAGCAAGTTTTGACACTGGGAAAAGCGGCGCCAATTGAAACCGACACTTTTGCCATCCAGCACTTTGCGCAGACCGAATTAGCACAGCTGCCAGCGGCTGCTAAGCGGTTGCTTAATCCGGACCGCTTCCCGGTTTATTTAACCAAGCGGTTAGCTGACTTGCAACAAAAGCTGGTTGATGAGGCACAAAAATAAGGAGTTAGCAATGACTAAAGCATTATTAATTATTGATTATACAAACGATTTTGTCGCTGACAATGGTGCGCTTACTTGTGGCAAGCCAGCGCAGGAATTAGAAGATTATTTGGTTCAGCTGGCCAACCGTTTTTACCAAAATGGCGACTACGTAATTTTCCCGACTGATGCCCATTGTGGGGACCGGTTTAGTCCAGAAGCTAAACTCTTCCCGCCACATAACGTGGTCGGTACGCCTGGTCAACAGCTATACGGCAAGGTTAATGACTGGTTTGAACAACATCAGGCCAGTGACCGGGTTTACCAGTTTAATAAGAACCGCTATTCATCATTTCAAAATACTAATCTTGATAACTACCTGCGGGAACGAAAAATTGATAACTTGTGGATTGCAGGTGTTTGCACCGATATCTGTGTCCTGCACACCGCAATTACCGCCTATAATTTGAACTACCAGATTGCGATTCCGGTTAAGGGGGTCGCCACCTTTACTAAGCATGGTCAGGAGTGGGCGCTTGACCATTTTAAGAATTCACTGGGTGCGACGCTGGTTTAATGAATTTTGACTGCCTGCTATGAAGTAAGAACCCCAGTACTTGAATATTAAAATTAGTTCTTTTCATCGGGGCTGTTATTTCTTGCAATCTGCCAAATTAAAAAACTACAATCTAAAAACAGCACCCAACTCAAATAAGTGAGTGCTGAATATCCCAAGTTTTCACATATTAACTCTAATTACTTCACCATCTTTGAACGTGAATTCCATGTAGCGTTGGAAGATGGTGATTTTTTCGATTAGGCGGCGAACCAGTTGCGGATCGAATTCTTGAATGCCATGCTGATGCTCATCAACGAAGTTACTGACCTGGTCGATATTATGGAGCTTGACTTGATTTTCGGATTCAACCTCCTGGACCTTTTCCTTTTGTTCGCGCAGGTCCATCACTTCTTGGGTAAGTTCATTGCAGTTTTGGTGCTGGTTAGCTGCTTGGATCAGCTTCAACTGAGTTTCTTCTAGCCGTTTGTCCAGTTCATCAATCGTTGGACCTTTAGAATTCCTAACGATTTTCATGATATTAGCTTTGATTTGCTTATCCGCCAATTCATGACTTTCGATTAACTGATTGATGGCATCAAGGGTGGCGGTTTGAAGCAGTGGCTCTTTAATGTTCCGTATCATACAGCGTCGGCCTTTCTTGCTGCGCCTAATCCGGCTAGCACAGCGCCAAACGGCAACTTTTGTTGGACGATACCACATATTCCGTTGAAAGATGTCCCCACATTTTCCACAAAAGACCCGTTGCGAAAAAGAATATTTGCCATTAACTCTGCGATGGTGGCCATTCTTAGTAGTAATGCCATTACGGCGTTGCCGAATTAAATTTTGTACTTGCATGAAGACCGATTTGGGAATAATCGCTGGATGGTCGTTTTCTACATAGTATTGGGGCATGATCCCGTTATTCTTTACCCGTTTTTTGGTTAAAAAATCAACGGTATAGGTTTTCTGCAGGAGTGCATCGCCCATATATTTCTCATTCTTGAGAATCCGGTTAACACCGCTGGATCCCCAATTAGTTCCCTTGCCACCAGTTAAGACACCATCTGCTTTGAGTGATTCAGCGATTTGTTTCATCGTCATCCCTTGCAGGTAACTATAAAAGATTCGTTTAACGGTCTTAGCTTCTTCTGGATCAATGACGAGATTGCCATCTTTATCCTTGGTGTAGCCCAGAAAGTGATTGTGGTTAATCAAGACTTTGCCTTGCTGGTAGCGATATTGCAACCCGAGTTTGACGTTTTGAGATAAGGACTCACTTTCTTGCTGGGCCAGGGAAGCCATGATAGTAATCAAGACTTCTCCTTTGGCATCCATCGTGTTGATGTTTTCCTTTTCAAAGAAAATTGCCACGTTGATGGCTTTTAGATCACGAATGTATTTTAGACAATCAATCGTATTCCGGGCAAAACGACTAATCGATTTAGTAACGATTAAGTCAATTTTACCGGCTTTACAAGCGGCAATCATTTTATTGAACTGTTCCCGTTTCTTGGTGTTGGTTCCAGAAATCCCATCATCGGCGAAGATGCCAGCCATTTCCCAGCTGGGATCTTTTTGAATCAGCTCTTTATAGTGACTGACTTGTGTTTCATATGAATTGGCTTGTTCATCGAGTTCAGTCGAAACCCGGCAGTAGGCCGCAACTCGTAGTTTTTCTGATTGTGGTTCATCTGGTAAACGGTGGACACTATTGCCACGTTGCTGATGAGCAGGAATGATATGTACTTTACCCAATTAAATCCACCTCGCTTTTAATCGTGCTGTACAAATATTCAGCTTGCTTGATTGGATCATTGAATCGTTGATGAATTATTCCCCGATAGAAATGTTCACTGACAGGCTGTTTATTAACAAGATGTTCGGTCAAATTCAACCCGCATTTAAGCTGGAAACAGATTTCGTGCTGGTTAAGGATCTTAATTGATTGGACATAGGTTAGAAACAGTGCCGGATCAAATGTATTTAGAAATTGATTTTGCTGGCACCAACGGAGAAGTTCACGAAAGTCCTCCAGATTATTGGCATCGTCAGTGTGACTACTGTTAATTTGTTTAATTCGCTGTTGAATCTGATAGGTGCTTTGTTCCAGTTCAGCGGTTTGATTGATATACAATGACTGATCAATTAAACCTGCCTGTAACAGCTTATTTAATGTTTCCGTCTTGTCATCATTTTCTTTAATCTGCTTGGCTAATTGACTTAGCTTTCCGTCAGGATCATTGATAAAGCTGTCCTTTAATTGTTGTACTAGAGGCAACATTAATAACTTTTTACTGAAGGTCAGTTTATTCATCATGTTGCAAAAGGCGTTTTGGATCCATTCCTCGGCAATTGCTCTCACTGGACATTGCTTTGCGGAGTGCAAATGTTTTTGACAAGCCCAGCAGATTTTATTCGGCCGTGTTTGTCGTTTGAACGTAGAACCGCAATAATCACAAATGAGTTTCCCGGTGAATAGATAGTGTTGTTGGTATTTGTGATTTCCGGACTCAATGTGCCGTTCTTGTGCGACTTGTTTCAATCGATCTTGGACTTGATTAAAGTCATGATGGCTGATTATTCCTTTATGATGTTCTTCAATTAAATATTGTGCCAGTTCACCCTGATTTAAATGTCGGTGGTATTGATCATCACGGTAGGTTTTCTGACATAGCATATCGCCGGTATAGTTAATGTTGCGCAGAATATTAATGATAGTACTGCTCCACCAGCGATGACCACGCTGGGTGGGAACATGTTTAGTATTTAGCTGTTTAGCAATATGTCCAGTTGATTGACCTTGTAAGAAGCTAGTGAAGATTTGTTTAATAATTTTTGCTTCGCTGGGTTTAATAATTAAGTTACCATCCTGAACAGAGTAGCCGTACGGTGCTGAAGAAACCTTGAAACTGCCATCCGCAAAACGCTTCCGAATGGACCAGCGTAAATTACCCGCGGTCGAGTGTGATTCGTCCTGGGCAATACTGCTAAGAATCGATAAGAACAGTTCACTAGCCATCTCGCCAGTATTGATGCGTTCCTTTTCAAAGTAGATGGGAATGTTTAATTGCTGCAGTTCACGAACAATTTTTAAACAATCAGTAGTATTACGCGATAACCGGCTGATTGACTTGGTAATCACCAAATCGATCCGGTGGTTATGACAATCAGCCAATAACTCTTTTAAGGCATTTCGATGATTCAGTTTAGTGCCTGAAATACCTTCATCAAAGTAGATCCTAGCTAGCTGCCAGTTAAGGTGGCGATTGATATATTCTTGATAGTGTTGCCGTTGATTTTCCAAGCTTTCTAATTGTTCAACATTGTCAGTAGATACTCGGCAATAAGCCGCCACTCTTAATTGCTTGACATCACGCTGGTAGCCTTGAATTTTCGTAATAGTTGACATGGCAAACCTCCTTTCGTCAGTGTGGTATGTTAGCTCTGAGTAGCTGATGTATCAACGCTTTCTGGCTTTATTAATGGTGGAAAGGATTGCTGATTTAATTGATCGATTTGCTTGAATTCGTTTTCGGAAAGCAACCCCTTGTTTAGTAGCTTAGTGATAATTTGGCGGGATTGCTGGTAATGAATTTCATCTAGCAGCTGCTGTTGTGTCATGCCGGTTTTAACGGGCATCAGTGGCTGGTGAGTTACGGTTTTAACTTGTTTAGTCATTGTAATTACCTCCACTGATAAGCCAGGCAAGTTTAAAAAGTAAACCATCGCAAAAGAAAAAAGCCTGCAGACCGCAGTCCACAGGCTAATAGTAATTATTGATGATTGTCCTTGGTATGCAATTGTTGGAGGGCATTTTTTAATTTATCAGGAATGGGCAAACCGAGCCGACTCGCATTTTCAAGAAGTGAAATTCCTTCATTGGAAATGTAAAAGAAGATGGTAGCAGTTCTAATCGCCGAGCCATTCTTTAATAAGTGGATGTCGAGCACATTGGCAATACCCACTAAGACTAAAATTAAAACTTTACGTGTCAGTCCTCGAAAGCCGATTTCACTCGAGAGCTTATGTTCACTGATGGCACAAAGAATACCGGTTAGGTAATCCACTACCATAAAAATTAAGAGGGCATACAGAAAGTCGTCTATTCCGCCCAAGTACCAGCCAAGAAAAGCTCCGATTGCACCCCAGCAAGAATTAATCGTTATAGCACTAATCTTCAAGTGTAATCCCCCTTTTGTACTCTGCCTTCAATTCCATAAATTCATGTCCATACTTAACATCGTCAATAAAGCCGATGTCATAGCCACGCCCCTCAAACCAGATATTGGTATCTTCATCAACGTCAGGGCGATAACGAATAATAAAGGAAAGCTGCTTTTCGAGTTTGACCGTAACGGCGGTGTAGTATTCCTGCCCGTGAAGAGAAGAAACCTTAGCCCAAACGTTACCTAATTTGACGTTTTTATACATACTCATCCCGGTATTTGGATTTTCGCCCACGTACTTTTCTTTCATGAGGGTGATTCGCTTGTTTAATTCGCCAATATCAGCGATTTTACTGACACGATTATTTTGTTGCTGCACTTAAAATTCCTCCTTTCGGTAGGGGGATAGTATTGCACGGAGAAATTTGATCATGGCATCAAAGTCAGCCGTTTCACGATACTCATAGAGATAAGCAGTTGTGTAAAGAATGGCGGTATGAATATCATCGGGAAGAGAATCAAAAGCAGACAAGGGTTGCCGTAGAACATTTTCAACGGTTGCGGTAGCTGATCCAATCAATTTAGTAATCAGATCATCTTCCGTTGTACTATCAACCCTTAAGTAGGTTTTTGCTTCGGCCAGAGTAACAGTAGCCACATTTCATCATTCCTTTCTACTTTGCAGCCATTGCTAGGGTTTTGATAGCTTCGGGGAGGATAACTTTAGCGTCGACCCGTTGTGAACCTAAAAAGCCCACTTGACCAGTAACAGCGTAAAGTTCGTTAAGACGCTTGAAAGTTCGTCCTTGGCGATCGGCAATCCAGTAGTAATTGAAGTCACCAAAAAGCACCGGCTTGTTACCGGCAGCTAGTGTTGGCATAAACGGGCTGGTATAAACTGGGCAGTTGAGAATTCGATCAGGTTGTCCCGCCTGGACCGATGACTGCCAAATGTATTGATCGTTCTTGTCCTTCATTTTGCGAATTGCCTTAACGGTATCATCGTTCATCAGGAAGACAGCATTTTGCCGGTATGGCGCTTTTAAGGAATAGAAGAGGTCGATTAAATCATCGAAGGTCAGGGAATCGGCTTTAGCAGCAGTGGATCCAGCTGAAGCCCCGCTTGTATCGGTAAGAATGCCGGACGGCTGGCCTGTGCCTGTACCAGTTAAAAAGGCTTGTTCTTCGGCATTGCCTAACCGGCGGCCAAATTCATCAGAAAGGTAAGTCATTAAGTCAAAGGCGGAATCGTTCAGCAGCTCTTCCGATACCTTGATCAGGGTGCCAAGTTTATAAGCACCGAGCGATACTTGGCTAAATTGGGTGTTGGATTCCGTGTAGGCCGCCTCTTCGTCAAGCCAAGCCGCGGTTCCTTCGCTGGCAACAACGGGAATTTTATGTTCGCCACTGTTAGTTTGGATAACGTGGCTAATGGTCCGTAGAACGTTGGCTTCTTCCAGCTTTTGGATTAATTGATTTTCGAATTCATCAGGAACCACGAAGCCGCCATCAGGATCGGCACCTTCTTTTAGGGCATTGACCACACCACGTCCACGCATCATTTGCCAAAAGTCTTTTGCATACCCTGTTTGTTTATCGGATAGTGTTCCATTAGTCGGGGCATTAGTAATGGCCTGGGAAGTGGGCTGATTGAGAGTTGCTTCGATTTCTTCTTGCTTGTGGCGACGGTCGATTTCTTTACCGAGGTCAACGACATCTTGCTCCATCTTTTCGTAGGTAGCGTTGTCCTCTGCAGACAGCACATCGGATTCTTTCTGCTTAGCATCAAGGAAATCTTTTGCCTGCTTCCAAATCCGGGCGCGCTTTTCTTGTAGTTCAGTAATTTTAGTCATGGAAATAGTCCTCCTCAAATTAGTGCGATAACAAAGAAAGCCGCTTTTGCAGCGACTTTACAGAGATAGTTGATTTAGTTGTTGGCTTGAGTTTATTTATTAATACGAGAGTCGATTGCCGATCAGAGTATGAATAGCAATCTGTCGGTTGGGTATCGTGGCCTAACATCTCATCAGCAAAGCCTAACTCGATAGCCTTGTTGACGTTCATCCAGGTTTCATTATCCATCATGGTTGAGATCTTGGCCCGTGGCAGATTAGTTCTAAGCTCATAGGCGTTAATAATTGATTCTTTAGTTTCGGTCAGCATCTGCAATGCCTGATCGAGGTCTTTTTTCTGCCCGTCCACAATGGTTAAAGGATTATGAATCATTAACATCGCTGTTGGCGCCATTGAAACGGTAGTCCCAGCCATTGCAATGACTGAAGCGGCTGAAGCAGCTAATCCATCAATTTTGACATTCACATCATTAGGATAATTCATCAGCATTGTATAAATTCGGCTAGCAGCAGTACAATCGCCGCCGGGAGAATTAAGCCAGAGATCAAGTGGACCTTGGCCTTCGCTGAGTTCATCTTGGAATACTTGCGGTGAAATATCGTCATTTACCCAGCTATCAGGTGCAATTACTCCCGAAATAGATAATTGACGCTGGTCACCATCATGATTCCAATTCCAGAATCGTTTCAATTTTGTTTATCCTCACTTTCTTGTTTTGTTTTTGGATTGTAGAAATTACCAGCCTGACTGAGTGGCAGCATATTGCCATTGACTAAGTACTGATCACCACCTTCATTGGCCGGAATTCGATTAAGGTCTTCCAGTTCCCGAATATCGTTAGCTGATAGCCAGCCGTTTTGCCGACCAATCGCGTAGCCGTTCATCCGGCTTTCATAGTCACCGCGGAGCAGACCATCAACGTTAAATTTGATGAAGTATTTCTGCTGGTCGTCAGAAGAGAGCAGTTGCTGATTCATCGCTTGTTCCCAGCGAACACACCACGGGTTCAGGGTGTACTTTACAAATTCGAGTGATTGTTGCTCGATATTTGAGAAAGTCGAACGATCTAGGTCACCAACCATATGCGGTGGTACACGAAAAATTCTGGCAATTTCGTCGAGTTGGAATTTTCGAGTATCAAGAAATTGCGCTTGGTCGGGTGGAATTGAGAGCTGGTGGAAAGTCATGCCTTCTTCAAGAACCGCAATGCTATGATTATTAGAACCCGAAAACTGCGCTTGCCAGCTTTTACGCAACCGTTCGGGATCCTTGACTACGTTAGGGTGTTCAAGAACCCCACCGGGTGTGGCATCGTTCTTGAAGAATGTTGAGCCATATTGTTCAGCGGCCATCGATAAGCCAATCGCATTTTTAGCCATTGCAATTGGGCTGTAACCAATTAAGCCATCAAAACCCAATCCGGCGATATGGAGAACTTCATCGGATAAGAGAATAACTTGTTTTGATTTGTTCTTTGCTTGGTAATCATCGTAGTTGCGATTATAGGTGTAGTAGATTTCACCGTTAGCGGCCCGATTGACGTCCATTCGATCAGGCATCAAAGGATAGAGTCCGGTGATCTTGCCTTGACCATTGCGAATGATTTGTGCATAGGCGTTACCCCACAGCAATAAATGGTTCATCATGGTTTCACGAAAGATAAAACTGGTCATTTCTGGATTTGGCGCATCATGAAGCAAAAAATAAAGCGGGTGGTTAATTGCCCGCTGTTTGCCACCATCGCTGGTGTATTGATAAATATGGAGTGGTAGTTCAGCTAATCCTTCCGCTAAGACCCGCACACAAGCATAAACCGCTGTATTCTGCATTGCAGTGCGTTCGGTCACATTTTGGCCAGCCATCGAACTGCCGAAGAAAAATGACATGGTGCTGGATAGGGTGTTTTTGGGTGAAGCTTTATTGGTATGGAATAATTTATTAAATAAACCCATGGCATCAACTCCTTTAAGTTTTTCGTAATTACAACATTAATAGACCTCGACCATCATAAACAGAGTCACCACTGTCTTCATTGCGAATGGCGCGATCCAATCCCATAATGGTGGCCACTACGCCATCAATTTTTTCGGTTGACTTAGCCTTATCCGGTTTAATATTTCCGGCTGGGTCAGTGCGGATGTAGATGTTATCCATCATCCAGCGTAAGACCGGATGACCACCATGAGCGATCTTCTTTTCCAGAGTTAATCGCATTAGTTCTTTAGTTGGAGGCGTCATGTCCTTAAATCCCTGGCCAAACGGGACCACGGTGAATCCCATACCTTCAAGATTTTGAACCATTTCGACAGCTCCCCACCGGTCGAAGGCAATTTCACGGATGTGATATTTCTTTCCCAGATCATCAATAAAGTGTTCGATGAATCCGTAGTGAACTACATTACCTTCTGTTGTTTGCAGATAACCTTGTTGTTTCCAAATATCGTATGGAACATGATCACGCCGAACTCGTAAGTCAACATTATCTTCGGGAATCCAGAAATAGGGTAGAAGGGTATAACCTTCAGAATCATCCCTTGGTGGAAACACTAGAACAAAAGCAGTGATATCAGTAGTCGACGACAGGTCGAGTCCACCGTAACAATCTCGTCCCCGTAGTTCATTAGGATCAACTGGGAAAGCACAAGCATCCCATTTATCCATCGGCATCCATCGGACATCTTGTTTAACCCACTGATTTAAACGGAGTTGACGGAAGGTGTTTTCTTCAGCAGGATTTTCTTTGGCTGAATTATAGGCATCTTTTACTTTCTCCATTTTGACTGTAATTCCTAAAGAAGGATTAGCTTTTTTCCAGACTTCGGGGCTCGACCAATCTTCATCCCGACCAGCACCATAAATTACCGGATAAAAGCGGGGATCATGTTTGCGACCTTTCATGATATCAATTGCTTTTTGATGGACTTGATAACAGATTGAATTTTCATCATTACCAGCAGTGGTTATTAGAAAGTAAAGAGGTTGTGTTCTGGCATCCCCTGATCCCTTCGTCATAACGTCATAGAGTTTCCGGTTCGGTTGGGTATGCAGTTCGTCAAAGATAACTCCGGACACATTGAACCCATGTTTAGAATAAGCGTCAGCAGATAGAACCTGATAGAAACTATTAGTGGGTTCATAGATCAGCCGTTTTTGTGAAGCGAGAATTTTGCATCGTTTCTTCAAAGCCGGGTTCATTCGTACCATATCAGCGGCCACGTCGAAAACAATCGCTGCTTGTTGCCGATCAGCGGCACAACCATACACTTCGGCTCGTTCCTCACCATCTGCACAACAAAGCAAAAGAGCGACTGCTGCCGCTAGTTCTGATTTTCCTTGTTTCTTTGGAATCTCAACATAAGCAGTATTGAATTGGCGGTATCCATCAGGCTTCAGAATACCGAAGATGTCACGAATAATCTTTTCTTGCCAATCAATCAAGTCAAAGGGTTTTCCTGCCCAAGTTCCCTTAGTATGGCAGAGACATTCAATGAAAGAAACTGCAAAATCAGCTGCATCTTTGCTGTAAGTGGAATCCTTAGCCATAAAATGAGTTGGTTTATAATCTTTTAACTTTCTCAAGAAAACATCACTTCCTTTCATTAGTACTAAAAAAGCACTGAGAATGAACTCAATGCTTAATGATTAATTGAATTTACCAGTTAAAATCAAATTGACATAGCTGGCCCGTTCAGTAGTCAGGTAATCGATCAAATCGTGGCAGTTGTAATAGTAGGCCAGTCGTTTAACATTCTCGATATCAAACATGTTTACTTCGCCAGTATTGCGAATTTGTAAGACCTGCTGGCGAATTCGGTCACGTCTAGCTAGTTCATCTTTGATTCTGCTCATGATTAGGCCTCCTGATTCTTAAAAGCAGCTGATCCGGCTAAATTTCGTAACAGTACTTTCCGTTGTGTTTTGTATTCGGGACCGATAAAACCCAGGCGTAGTAGAAAACAACGAAAAGCATATTTCTCATTGCTTTCTTCATGAGGTTCTGACACAATCCGTTGATGATCTTTTGCATATTGCACAAGTTTGTCGATAAATTGTTGATAAGCTGTGGCATCATCAAGCTTTACCTTGTTGAACCAGTTAAATGTCACCTGTTGATCATCAACGTCTAGTTTTAGCGAATCGAGCTGACAAGCATCTTTGATTAGTTGTCCCTTGGCCCAAATTAGGTGACGCAGGTTTTCTAAGGCTTGATCGGTAAAGTCGTCTCGACGGTAAGCAAGATGCAATTTGATAATGTTAGCGGGCCGGAAACCAAGTTCTTTAAGTTTGTCGATTAGGTTGGATGGAATCTCATCAGGGGATGAAAGGTTCCCATCTTTACTGACAGTGTATTTGCCAATCTGGTATGCGTAGGTTGGTGTGTACTGATATTCAGCTTTTTGTTGAGTATAGTTAGCAATCTGTTCGACTAGCTTTTTACGCTGTTGACCATGAACATTAAAATTAATTTCCATATTCTGTACCTCCTTGTTTGATCACTGTATACATCACTCTAAAAGGCACAGATAGCAAGGCTTTCCCGCGCTTTAGGCCGGCTTCTTTAGATTACTGTAAGGAATTATATGACCATCTCTTTCCACACTGATATCTTGATCCGAATCGACTTGTTTGATGTAGCGATTAACAATCACATCACAGTATTTAGGATCCAGTTCCATCATGTAGCAAATCCGATTAGTTTGCTCGCATGCAATCAGAGTTGAACCGGAACCACCGAATGGATCGAGAACGGTACAGTTGGACATGGTGGAATTCATGATTGGATAGGCTAGTAGTGGGATTGGTTTCATCGTTGGGTGTTCCTTACTCTGCTTTGGGCGATCAAATTCCCAGATGGTGGATTCCTTTCGCCCGGTGTACCATTCGTGTTTGCCATCTTTCTTCCATCCATAGAGTACGGGTTCATGTTGCCACTGGTAGGGTGAACGACCAAGTACTAATGATTGCTTCTTCCAGATACAGCAACCGGATAAATAAAAACCAGCATCTTGGAAAGCACGGCGGAAGTTAAGGCCTTCCGTATCGGCGTGAAATACATAGATGCTGGCATCGTTAGCCATCGCTTGATTCATATTTTGAAAAGCAGCAAGCAGAAACTGGTAGAACTTGTCATCGGCTTGATGATCATTCTTGATCTTGCCAGCTTTGCTAGAGTAATCGACATTGTATGGAGGATCGGTTAATACTAGGTTGACCTTATGATCACCCAGTAATTTCTGGTAGCTTTCTGTTTTAGCAGCGTCACCACATAATAAAGTGTGCTTTCCTAGGTGCCAAAGATCTCCTGCTTTAGAGAAGGTTGGTTTATTCAATTCACTATCAACGTCAAAGTCATCATCATGCGTGTCGTCAGCCGTGCCAAGAAGGTCGGAGATCTCATTCTCGTCAAATCCCGTTAATGAAACATCTAAATCACTGGCTTGTAAGTCAGTTATTAGGAGGGCTAACTTATCCTTATCCCAATCACCACTGATCTTGTTGAGCGCAATATTCAACGCTTTTTCTTTTTCTTCATTAAGGTCAACAACAACGCACTCAGCTTCTTCGATCCCTTCATCCTGGAGAATCTTTAACCGCTGGTGTCCTCCAACTATGCGACCAGTTTGTTGGTTCCAGATGATTGGATCGACATAACCGAATTCTTTCATTGAACGTTTTAACTTTTCGTAATCAGGATCGCCAGGCTTGAGATCTTTACGCGGATTGTAATCGGCAGGAATTAGATTAGCAATTTTTTTCTTGATAAATTTCATTAGTTCATTCCTTTCCGGCTTCTTAAGAGCCGCTCCATCACATCATCTTGTGGTGTAGATCCTTGGTAAGTAGCAGCATTATTTTCCTTAACCACCTGAAAAATTTGAAACCACAACTGACTGGACTGTTTCATATAGTCATGACTCATCGAAACGTATGGTGAGGCAATCGCATTACCAGTGGTTGGGTGACGAGCCAGAAAACCAAACTTAGAGATACATTCTTCACACTGAATCCATCGGCTGACGCTAACGGCGTATTGTTCGATTAACTGGGTATTGACTAATTTCTCGCAGCCTCGTTCGACCAGCCATTCCCAGGTTTCTTTAAAAATATCAGCAGCGTCAAACTCTAAACCATTTTTCTGCTTGGCTTTGAGGTACTTTTTGACTGGCGGCATCACGTGTCCTTCCAGATTAGCTGGTTCAGGCAAATCGATGACGGTTGCTTCTTGGCCAGCTTCGAGCTTATCGTGCAGTGATTTAGATTTTCGCCCAGCGCCGACCCGGAATCCGCCACGGTTAGTACCATCTTTAGCCAAATCTCTCCCTCCTTCCGGCAGGGGTTAATACCCCGTTTGATTTCGTTTTTTTGCACATGAAGGCCCAGGCCCGCTCCCGCGCGAAAAATTTTTAAGGATTTGATGGCCCCCTCCGTGGTTTAGTAATGATATCGACGTGGCTTTTTATGCCAGCGATCATCCATCTGGGCGGTGATGCGGGAGTGGCATGGCTTACATAATGCCATCAGGTTCTTGAACTCGTTGGTGCCGCCGTGTTCCAGAGGCAGAACGTGATGGACCTCGGTGGCTTGGGTATACCTTCCTTGGCTCAGGCACATCTCACAGAAGGGATGGTGGAGCAAGTAGCGTTGACGGATCTTTGGCCAGCCACGATGATAGCGCGGACGACTACGTTTTGGTCGTTGGTAACGATTGTAGTGAGAACTGACTTGCTTAGCATGGACGTCACAATAAGTGTTGTGGGTTAGTCGCGGGCAGCCAGGGTAACGACAGGGTTTCTTGGGTGAGTAGGGCATGACACTCCTCCTTTCTGAGGGTATAAGAAAAGCCCAGCAGTTTTGCACCGCTAGGCTTCAATGTTATAAAGCAAATGCCTTTATCCTAATTTTCTACACTACTATCGTAACATGGATAGGCTGATTGTTTGTTCTGCGTTTTACCTTTCTAATGATGGGATCCATAAAGTAAAAGGGTAAGGTGGTCGAGTGCTTTGTTCTTTCTATTGTAAGCGGTAGTCTTAGCAATAAAGTATTTATCCATCAGTAGAGTCAGGCCTTCATTCATCGATTGGTTCGGTGCTCGGTAACAGGCATCTAGTACAAAGCGTTCATCCTTAGACAGCTCTTTCCAGGCTGGTTCGAACCACTTGAAGTAAAGGCGAGCTTGCTGGTAACGTTCGTTCAGTTTAGTAACTTGATTGATTCCATGGATCAGACGATGTTCGGTGGGATTTTCTTTGTTACTGTTGCCAGGGGAAAAACCATATTGAGGTGAACTCACACCAACCATCTGCTCCTTGGTCAATTTGAGGTCGTCTTGGTAAGAATCGATGATGAACTTCATGCCATCATAATCTTTCAACGCTGCAACGGTAGCTCGTCGTTTATCTAAGTAGTTCCACATGATGCTCATGCTACAACACTTCCTTTCAGGTTAGCCTTTACTGCATTGATCAATGCCAACTGAGTTTTATCCTTTCGTTTCAAAGCCGCTAGGATGTTTTCATCAATGGTGCCTTCGGTAATGATGTGATGGATGACCACAGGTTGTCGCTGGCCTTGTCGCCAGAGCCGGGCATTGGTTTGCTGGTAAAGCTCCAAACTCCAGGTCAGTCCATACCAAATCAGAGTGGCACCACCAGCTTGCAGGTTAAGACCATGACCAGCGGAAGCCGGATGGATAAGTGCCAAGGGGATCTTACCAGCATTCCAATCTTGAATGTCACGAGATGTTTTAATTTCACATACCCTGAAACGATGCTTGATTTGTTCCAGGTCATGTTTGAACCAGTAGGCGACAAGTACTGGTTTACCATTAGCCGCTTCAACTAAGTCTTCTAGCGCATCAAGTTTACGCTGGTGAATTTGAACAACCTGTTGCTGATCATCGTAGACACAGCCATTGGCCATTTGACAAAGTTTATTGGATAGACTGGCTGCATTTAATGCATCGATCTGCTTGCCTTGGGTAGACACCACTAGTTGTGCGTTAAGTTCATCATAGATTGCTTGTTCGTTGTTACTCATCTTGACCGGTACTGTGTTCATGGTTAGCGGTGGAAGATCCAAGTAATCCTGAGACTTCATGGAGATGGTGATGTCATCAATGGCCCGGTAAATACTCTGCTCAGCACCCGGCTTAGGTTTGTAGGTAAACACTTGATACATGTTTCGCTTGTCAGGGTCAAAGTAGTTCATTCGGTAAGATGAGATGAAACGGCCGAGTCGTTGGCCCATGTCTAGTACGCGGAACTCTGCCCACAAATCCATCAAGCCATTAGACGACGGTGTGCCTGTTAAGCCAACCACGCGCTTAATCAGTGGTCGCACTCGTTTGAGGGCTTTGAAGCGTTGTGAGCGGTAAGACTTAAAACTAGAGAGTTCATCGATCACCAACATGTCGTAGTCAAAGGAATTACCAGAGGATTCAATTAGCCATTTCAAGTTTTCCCGATTAATGATATAAATGTCGACATCTTGCTGCAGTGCTTTGATCCTTTGAAGCTTAGAACCAGTGACGACTGAATAGTTAAGGCCTTTTAAGTGGTCCCATTTTTCAATTTCTTCTGGCCAGGTTTGTTTAGCCACGCGCAGTGGAGCGACAACTAATACCCGTTGGACTTTCCCCTGCTGAATAAGTTGTTTAATAGCAGTTAGGGTAATGACGCTTTTACCTAGTCCCATATCAAGCAAGATGGCTGCTACGGGATGGTCCAAAATAAACCGAGTTGCATATTGTTGATATTCATGCGGTTTGTATTGCATCAAGCATTCCTCCAATCTGATCAAATTGGTCACAAACAAAGACCTGGTAACCAAGTTGTTTTAATTGGTTGAGTCTTTGCACTTGTAACGGGCGGGGATGTTTACCAGGAGCCTTCATCTCGACAAAGCCCATATGACCATCAGGCAGGAGAACTAACCGATCAGGTACTCCGGCCATCGATGGTGAGGTGAACTTCAGGCAAAGACCTCCACGTTGGTGAGTAGCTTTGACAAAAGCAGTTTCAATTCGTTTTTCTAACATTTATAAAATCCTTCCTAAGTGTTGATATATCGGTGATTCGTCAGGGTTAATGACGGTCGTGACAGTTGTTTTACTACTCTTCTCTATACTCTTTTTTCTATTTTTATTCCTATATACAAGTAATGTAAAAGAGTGTCATGACTGTCATTAGGATTGATAAACGCTGATGTATCAAGCTTTTCGAGTTTTAAAGTGTGACAGTCGATGACAGTCAACTGAGGAATTCATCAGCCATAACTTTTAATCGCAGTCCCTTGATGAAACGACCGTTTTGTTTGTGTTGACGTTGAAAGCCAGCATTTTTGAGGGCCGTGTAAAAGTCAGTTGTGCTGCGGATATATTCACCGATGCCTTGGCAATATTCGCGATACTTTTGGTAGAGATCACCCGACTTTTGTTCATAGCTGGGATCAAGTTCGCAATTCTCATTAAGAAAATGTCCTAGCCAATCGTTATCAGCGTGGTAGGCTCGTACCGCTTTGGTTACGGCAACGGGGGTGGTTAACTGGTAATTTTGCTGAATGGTTCGCTGTGCGCCTTCAATGATCCACTGCAAGACTGCCGGCCCAGCTTTTTCGGTTAGGTACTGGGCGTAATTCTTAATATCATTGCGTTTAGCAATTTTGGCATTAAAAGGAATCACAATTAACCGCCGCCAGATCCCTTCATCGTTGCCACCTACGTGGGGCAGGTAATTGGTGTATAACACGATGGTGTGGCTGGGCGTAAAGGAGAAAGGTTTCATGTATTTCTTTTCGGCATAGATTTCATCAGTTGAACAGAGTTGCTTGACGATGGAAGTGTTCAGTCGCTTACCTTCTTCTAGTTCAGCGGAGATGATTAGCCGCTTGCCTTTGACTTCGGCCATCTCTGGTTTGACGTTTCGCCGGACACCAGTGGTCAAGGCATCAGCTGAGAGGTGACCGGTATAAGTGCCGAGTACATTAGCGATGGTGTTCCAGAAGGTTGACTTACCATTCCTCCCGCTGCCGTAAGCAATAATCAGAGCTTCCAGGTACACCTGACCGATCGCCACCAGTCCCACAATTTCTTGGACGTAATTAATCAACGCTTGGTCACCACAGAAGAAAGTAGTGAGTGCTTCTTGCCAGAGTGAAGCTCCTTGATTACCAGGAACACAGGATGTGGATTTGGTGATTAATTCATCAGCTTGAATTTCCTGTTGACCGTGCATCCCTTTCTTTAAATTGAAAGGTCCGTTGGGCGTGTTCAACAAAAACGGATCAGCATCAAACTCATTAATCTCTTTGACGAGCTTTGGTCGGGAGTTGGTTAAGATTCCGCTAATACCTCGGGTGCTGCGCTCTTTGAGAATGAATGCTTCGTAAGCTTTAGTATTTTCATATTCCTTGAATGCGGCTAGTTGCTCATCATTAAAGGTACGACTAGCTTTAGTCTTACCCATAGTTTGAAGCGCATTGGCGACCCCATTGCTCTTAATTACCTGGTAACTTTGAGTGACTCGAAGTTGAGCATCGGCCAATTGTTTATCGGTAAAGCGCTGGACTTCGCCGAGTGCTAAGGGTTCAGACTCTTGCCAAACCTTGCCATCGAACCACATGAATCCTGATTGATTGGTGTAGCAAACTCGGTTCTTGCAGTTGTTGACAAAGACATAAGATTCACCAGTATCCGAGTAGTCAGCCGGCTGTAATTCATCATTAGGCTGGTTGTATTCTTCGGGTGGAATATATCCCTTTTGGCTTGCCATCCGCTGGCCAAATTTAATAGCACTATTCCAAATAGTTTTTAATTCCTGCTTGCTTAGTGGCGGATCGCACTTGGCAGCTTCTTCCTGAAATGCCTGACGAGCTTCAGCAGTATTGCCAAGACGCATAATGATGCGACCGGCAAAATGCGAAAGGGTAGCATTACGTTGGCCTTCATGAATTGATCCGATGTTTTGCTGAGCAAAGTAACGTTGCGCCATCATAAACTTATCCACGTTTTGTGATTCTTCATGCCAGATGGCTTTAGTACTAGGCACACCAAAGACAAACCGGGCCGCATCAAGCGCATTATCATCAAAATAGGGAAAGTATTCTTGAATTTCGTGTTTTAGTTCAGCATAGGTTTTAGCATCCGTAATCTCAGTAATCGGAAAGTAGACATGAAACTTAGGCCGGGGTACTTTATGATGCTTGGCTTTCATGTTGTTGCGTGACAAGGTAATGGCGTAGGAAACATCATCGAAATAGTTAGCAATGTTTGCGGGCTTGATCCAAGTAGTCGGATCATCAGAATGATCATTATCACAATCCATAATTAGGCAGTCGGCTTTAATGAAGTTGGCAATGGTGCGTTGGTTATTTTTAAATTGACCACAGACATGGTCATAGTGGACAGCCTGTTCTAATTCCTGTGCGTTAGTGATAGTTCGTTGATGAGGATAGATAGTGTTGCTAGCCTGACCGGAATTAACTGCCGTCGATAAAGTAAAATGCATCTTTAGTTGGCCTCCATTTCGTTATTAAAGTAGCGGATATTTTTATTTTTACGTTTGGCTAAGCGGATGAAGTAGCGCATATCATGTGTTGGCTTACCAAATGACCAGGCTTCGGCGCATTTAGTTAGTAGCACAATGTTAATAAAGGCGGCTACTTGAAATTCTCGCGAATGGTGCAGGTTAATAAATTGAGGTAGGTAAAGCTGTGGACAAACGGGGATGCCACCATGTTGATAGACAAAACGGCAGTTGGAGCGCACTGTCCTGATACTTTCGGCATCGCTCTTTACTACTTCTGTAAACGGCGCAATGACAAAGATCATTGGTCGGTAGTGTGGATTCAGTTTATCTTGGCGCAGCTTGGTAATTGCTATGGTTGCTTCTGACATAGATTCAGATCCTTTCATTAAATTAGAGAACTAAAAAAGCCCTCACCAATAAGCCAGATGAGGGCAGAAAGTAAACCATTAAAATTAATCTTTTTTGTAAAAGTCGCTAACAAAACCAGCAGCGTTGAGGATTAAGCCATTGGCCCAGTCTGGAACTTCGGTCATGAGCTGAACCATGGTGTCAAGTGACCGATTGGAAGGGGCGTCAATTACGGCTTCATCGTGAATATGCATTACCACCGTATTCTCAGTAGCTTCTAACCGCCGCATTGCTTCAGCTAGCAGGTCACGACTAGTTGCTTGGACAATGTTTTCTACCAGCTTGGCCCCATAGGTTTCAATTCGATCCCATTTTTTCACGGTGTTGATTCCCATGAAGGTAATCGATTCAGAACCAAAGCGATTGGTGCCGATCTTTGGTTTGGGGTAGCAAAGATAACGTCCCGATCGTAAACGAAGAAACATGCAACCACTGCGATAAATAAATTTCATTCCGTGGGTAGTTTGCGGGAGGTGCGTTTTAATGCATTCTTTAGCTGCTTTATCAACGTCCCACCAAAACTGCACAATGTGAGGACTAGCATTACGCCACATTTGAACCAGTGGCGGTAATTCATCATCAGTTAAGCCAAGCTTAGTGGCACCCATGGCTTTGAGGGCACCAATGGAACCGCCATAGCCCAGGGCGAGTTCGGCAATTTTACCCTTTTGACGGAGTTCACCATTGATGCCATGTTTGACGACCGGGACACCAAACATCTGACTCGCGGATGCACAATAGATATCCTCATTCTTGGCAAAGGATTCTTGTCGCCATTTTTCATTAGATAGCCAAGCAATCACCCGTGCTTCAACCGCTGAGAAGTCAGCCACGTAGAAATGATGATTTTTGCTAGGGATAAAAGCAGTGCGAATCAATTGTGATAAGACGTCTGGCACGGAATCGTAAAGCATTGCGAGGGCTGTTGCGTTGCCTTGCTTAACTAGTTCACGAGCTTTTTCAAGGTCTGGCATCGAATTACGGGGAAGGTTTTGAACCTGGACTAAGCGACCAGCCCACCGACCTGTCCGGTTAGCACCATAAAATTGTAAAAGACCATGGACACGACCATCTTGGCACATAGCTTTCTGCATGGCCTGGTACTTTTTGACACTTGATTTAGATAACAGCTGGCGGAGTGCCAATACTTGATGAACCTTACCGGTAGTGGTTTGTAATAGCTGTGCCACTGATGCTTTGGATAGTGAATTAGTTTTAATACCTTGTTGCTGGAGCCAGTCTTTTAGCTGTAATGGAGAGTTAGGATTTGCTAGACCTGTTAATTCTTTAGCAGTTTGTAAGTACTGGTCATGGAAGACGTTTTGACATTTGATCGCATTGTTAACCAGTTGTTGGTCAATCCGGATACCGCGATCATTAATGTCTTGATCCATCCAGTAGTTTTCCCATTCATTCTGTGGGACGGGAAAGCATTCGAGCTTCTGGGTGATTTCCATTTCAACCTCGACGTCACGCTGATTGTATTGCTTAAACTGTTGCCATTTATCAGGAGCATGGTAGGGGAAGTTACGAGTGCGATTTTGATTGGCCTTCGTAGGTTTGCAAGGTGTACAGAAGTAGCGCACAAGCTCTTTACCAGCAGTGATCTTTTGCCGTGGTAACCCTAACACGCTTCCAACATCTCGTAGTGATAATGGCAAGCCGAGAGTGGCAGACCAAACGCGAGAACAATGCCAACCAGTTGGCTTTAAGCGGTGACCAACAAAGCATGACAGACAGACCCGTTCAAATTGAGCATTAAAAGCACTCTTAATAATGTTGGGATTATCTAGGGCTTCAATAATCTGTGGTGGAATCTTTTCACCCTGGGTTAAGTCCACCACCTTGACGGGGCCAAAGTCGGTAGCATAACCAAAGAGCAAAAGCTCAAAATCATCGCTATCAGCGTATCGATAGACGCCAGTCTGATTTAGGTTGGTGCTGGAATAAGTTTCAATATCAATTGAAATTTGCTTCATCAGGAATCCTTTCTACAAAAAATGGGTAGTCAAAGTCGACTGCCCATCTTTTGGTTTAAGCTAAGAAATCATCGTCACTACTATCATCAATTGCTGTGAAGTCATCGCTGGCACTAGCATGTCCACCTAGTGGTTCACCATCACGGATCTTTTGGATGTTACCTAGACCACAGGCGATTCCACGGTTACCGTTGGTGTTAAAAGCATAGAAGTTAATCGAAACTCGAGCATAGCAGCCACTGTAAACTTCATCACGATCAAGAATAGGTTGGACATGTTTGTCCACAATCTGTGGTGCCGTAACCGAATTAGCATTGATGAAGTAACTATCTTGGTAGGCGGCATCATCACGTTCCACATCACCATCGCGGAGGGGTAGCTTGAGAGTGGCCTTGTTAGGCTTCTTACCACCAAACTTTCCAATACCTTCTTGGATGGCAGCATCGATAGCCTTTTCGATGGCAGTGACTGTCTTTTGATCGGACTTGGGGATGATCAGACTAACCGAATACTTTTCCTTACCACCATTGATAGACTTAGGTTCCCAGATGTTGGCATAAGATAGACGAGTGTTGATACCAGTAACGACTTTAGTTTGTTGTGACATATTATTTTTCCTCCTTAAATTCATCTTGTGGGTTAGATTTGCTAATACTCTGACGTTGATCGGAATTTGGCACCAGAGTTGGCTTACCCGCAGGTTTAACAATTTCTTGACTAAACAGTTCGGTGAATTTCTTCTTACCGACCTGTTTTTCTAGTTTTGTAATCGGTAATAGCTTCTTTTGGTAAATATCATGGTAGCCATGTTCTTCAGCAATTTTTGCTACGGCAGCTTCATCCTTGTAATGGCGGACAGACCTACCTTCGACTATTTTGTAACCAGGCCACTGCTTACCATGGTTAATGGCTAGGTCAGCAGCATAGTCTTTAATTTTGTGAGCCCAACGATTCAAATCATCGATGTGCTCGAGAACCTCGGTTACCTGACTATCTGTTAGCAAGTTCGGTGACCGTAGTTGAAAGCGGGTGAGCTTGTGATGATAGTCAAAACGAGCTCGCAGTACAGCATTACAAGCGGAGAATTGGCACCAAGGACCATAATGGACGGTACCTTTGCCAGCAAATGCGAGTTCGGCTTTCTCTTTTAATTCGGAATTGGCCCAGTGCATTAGTTCTTTAGCATTAATGGTCCAGGTACTAATATTGGCCATCCGAGGTTGAAAGATTGTCGTTTCAACTTCATCAATGTTGTACAGACTGCCGAACATTTCTAGTGCACCGACGGCATAGAGTTTCATCTGGGGATTGTTCTGCGCTTCTACCCGGACACCCTTGCCATACTTAAAGTCGATAATATGGAGTAGGTGATCAGAAACAATTACGCAGTCGCCAGTACCAAAACCTTCAGGCACATATTTAGAAAAGTCCAGTTTCTGTTCCACACGGATCGTGGCGTCGGGTGCGTATTCTTTAGCTTTGTGATATTGTTCCAGAACATAGCTAGCGTAATCATCGGTTAGGTTTTCCATCTCATCTGATTGGTAATCAGAGGTAGGGCGCTTGAATTTGTCGCCAAGCAGTCGATGAATCTTATATTCACCTAAGGCATGGGCAGCAGTTCCTTCAGCGGCAGCACTTGAAGTAGAATGTGGAAAGTATTGTTCCAACCGTGGAAGTGGCGGAGCGCTTAACCAGCGGTTAGCACTGGAAGCTGATAGCAAAGCATGATGTTTTGGTGAACTCATTGCCCTAATCCCTCCGCACTATAGTAGAGATCTTCGTAATCCTTAGGGTCTACATCGGATAGTTTTTCGGCACCAAACTTATGAAGTAATTCTTTCACTTGGGCAGTGTATCCTTCAGTACTCTTCTTTGCTAGCATCTTCCGGACCGTGACTTTATCTTCAACTGGATCGCGCTTTGGCTGCTCATCGTTACGTTGCTCTCCATCTTGATTGCTTGATAGCAATTTACGTATGGACTGAATGATATCCTTGGCTTGATCAAGCTGGTTCTCAGCTTCCTTGAGTTGTAAATCGAGGTCATTCATTGCGCTCATAGGAATCCTCCTTTACTTCGTTAATCTCTAGATGTTGAACATCTTTACTGGGTGCAATCACCATCAGATGGTGTGGTTGACCAAGTAGTAAACGCAGCAATCGTTCACGGATCGTGACGTTGTGCATGCTGACGACGCCATCTTGAGGATAGTTGGTAAGCTTAATTGACACTTTATTAGCCATCTTTAATCTCCTTTCTAATAACTGTGTGAGTTATTCCTCACATCTATTTGCCAGGAGCAAAGAAAAAGTGAACCATTTCTGGCTCACTTTTACGAAAATTATGCTTTTTTGTTATAAAAACTACGCAATTTTACTAATCCAGCTTTAACATGTCTTCCCGCCATGGTTGGGCTAATACTCATTTTCTCAGCAATTTCTTTCTTCTTAAGTCCCTTGCAGTAATAACCGAGGACGGCATTTCGTTGTTTATTAGTTAAAGTTGCCAGAGCAGCTGGTAATTGTACAATCAATTGCTGGCGGTGCCGCTGGTCTTCCCTTTCAATTAATGAATCCAATAAGTTATCCTTGCTGTAAACAGATGTAATTTCCATGGAACTACGGTCCGCTATTGTATCGATTGCATTAATAGCTGGATCTTCCTGTGAATTAGCGAAGAATTTATCCTGATGCCGTTCGTTTCGATGATCTGAATTATATTGCTTATGATCAAAGTCAAAGACAACGTTACCTTGTTCCTTGGTGATAGTGATTACTTGGTTTCCTATCTGCTTGACTCTAACGACTAGCTTGCCATTTTCTTCACCGATTAATTCATACTCACTGTTATTTGTCTTCATTAATAAAAGCCTCCGTTCCGGTCTCCCGAAACGAAGGCAAAGAACAAAAAGAGCCACTGGTAGTGTGCTAAACAGTCCAAAACTCATTCGTTTCGGGACTGCAGCAAACCTTCCAGTGGCTGGTTGCAGTAAAAGTATTTGATTTTGTGATGACCTGGAAGAGCCATTAGCTGTATGGCGACCATCGAGTAGAAAGAAAAGTCAACTAAAACTTTTTGTGAAATGTTAAAATATAATGTGATAGTTAAACATGTAACTTTCTACACCATCTATGCTAGAGATTTTCTGAATTTGGTGACTCCCAATAATTACCCATTTCTCGTAAATTTCTCGGAACTATCTTGGGGGAGGTGAAAGCATGGTGCGATTGGACTTGGCTACCTACATCGCCACGTTGAAAAAATATATGAGGCAAAAAAATACAGCTACTTTAGTGGATACTCTTTTTGGCTCGATTGCCGGACCATTAGAACTTAAGATATCAAGGGGACCGCATAAAGGCGAAGAATATGCGGTATCTTCTGGAAGAGCTAGTGAACTTCTAAATAGGAAGAGAAATCCTGATACGCAAATTTCTGCCGGGGCTGATAATCCTAAAGTTTTAGCAACAATTGGTGATTATTTTGATTCCACTGTGCTCGAACTTCTGATGATGGGTGATAGTTTAGATGCGCTGAACGATGAATTGATAGGTGAAATTAACAGTGATGTTCATATGCAAAGGGGCATAAAAAAAGAGCTTTTAGAAAAATCTAAAAGCTCAAATATTAGTTCATTGTTAGCAGCAATCTTTTTGTATGTCGTTAAGGTAGATAACACTGGTAAACCAGAACGTACTCTAGAATCTATTAAAGATGTTCCATTAAGTAGTGTCTCATTTGATTCTCAGGATAATAAACTTCATATTAGTTCTCTTACTATTCCACTGCCCGAAAGCATTGCCCCTAGAAATATTAGAAATGATGAATTTAAATATTTGAATGCATTATGTCAGGCATACTCAGACAAGCTTGGTATGACAATCAGCATAGATAATATTGATTCTTGCCCTAAAAAAAGATTTCGTAATGATTTCAATGATGAACGAAATTATTATAATAGTGTACAAAGTAGAATTAGAGGGGTAAGAGAAATATTCTCTGATGTTGATGAACAATATGACGTGCTTAAGAAAGAAGCTTATGAAGGAATAAAGGAAACATATCTAGATGATTATCCGGATGGATTTAAACGTTTAATGGAGGTCTTAAAGAAAATTACTAGTACTTCATTAAATAGGTCTCAACTGGTTAAACTGGATATTATCGGTAATGCTGAAAGAAAGGGCTTATGTCATGTTTTAGTAAATGACGGGTACATCAATTCGTGGGTGGACATTGATGAATGATAAGAATATTTTTAACAGTTCTGTAGAGCTAACATTACGAACACTATTGGTGTTAAGTCATTTTAGTGATTTAAACGTTGATCAGATTGCGATAATAGATTTTAAGACTACCTATGGTAAGTATTTTGGAAATTCAGAATACAATTTACATGGTGATAATGAGTTTGGCTTGCAAGAGTACGGATTACGTAGGCAGAAAATAAGTAAGTCTATTAAGGAAGGTGTTTTACAAGGAATAATTACTTATCGTGAATTTGCTAAAAAAGGTTTTCTCTACTCTTTAAGTACTGATGGGAAATCAGTTGTTAATAATTTTCCTAAAGTAGATTTATATTTTAAGGAATATAACGCAGCCTTAAAAAACATTGAAGTGCCCAACATATATGAAATAAAAAATTTTCAGGATAAGTTAAGCCAAAAAATGTGGGGAGGTGTAAATAATGAATAATAAGTTTCATATAAGTTCTGTTAAAGTAACAGGGCCAGGAGTGCGGGATTCTGAAGTCCAATTTCGAGAGGGGCTTAATATTGTTGAAGGTGGATCAGACACAGGGAAAACTAGTATTGTGCATTGCATCTTATATGTTTTTAACAAATCCTGGGGCAATAAAAACGATAGTAAACGACACAAAAAATTCCCATTTTTAGATGAATATGGTTACACACAAGTTGTGGTAACATTCAAAAATAAGAAAGGTTATATTACCATCTCAAGGGAAAAAGACGCTCAAAAAGTTCAAGTAGATAGTTCCTTTTCAGGAATTTCGTCAGGCTATTATTCGGTTAATAATACTAAAAGAAAAAATTTAAATGATATTTTATTAGAAATGTTAGGAATGCAAGAGCGACACCAAATTCCCAAAAATATTAACTATCAAACTCAAAATTTTTCGTGGAAAGGTATTTCACCCTTATGGTATGTAGATGAAAATGACGTAATTCAGGCAAATCCCATAATGCTACCCTTGTATAACACACAAACGACAGCTTTCTTGTCTTCTTTAATTTTTATGATTACTGGAAGTGAAATAGAAATTCCTGAAGGTATTAGAGACCCTAAAACTAAAAAGGCAAAGGATGAAGCAACTAAAGGGCAACTTGCCAAGCAGTTACAGGAGTCTAGTAGCAAAATAGAAGAGATTCATTCCCAACTTGCAGAGAAAAAATATGATAATGTAGAAGACCAGCTTCAGGTTATCGTTGACAAAATTGATAAGTTAAATGAACAAATATATGAACGTGTCAATAATATCCACAGTATTCAGCAAGAGCTAACTGGGATTAGCCAACAGATAGAAGAAATGACAGTATATGTGGCTAGATTTAAAAACCTACGTTCAGAATATATAGGCGATGTTAAACGTCTAAGTTTTATTGTGAATGGGGAACAACAATTAAAACATATCCAAGGCAAACGAAAATGTCCATTTTGCAATCAAACTATTAATCCGAAAGATAACCATAATCATACTAAAGCTGCTCAGGCGGAACTTAGTCGTATTATAGAACAATTAGAAAGCTTAGAACAATCTACAAATGATGTGAAAAATAAGAAGCATAATCTTGAGCAAGAGCAGCATGACAAAGAAGAACATCTTAATCAATTGAGTCAGAAGCTACAGAAAGAAATGAAGCCAGAGCTAAAAAGCTTAAGGAAACAGCAAGAGAATTATCAGAATTATTTGTTGTTAAAGAATAAAGAAGAGATATACAAAGGATTAATTTCAGAATGGTCTGATGAAATCAATAAAATTGACAATGAAAAAGAAAAACATCCTGAGTATCATCCTCTAGAACATCTTCCTGAAAATTTTGCTAAAAAAATTTCTGATATCGTTCGTACTATTTTAATAGAATGTGATTACGCGGGTTTAGAAAATGTTAGGTTTGATATCAAAAATTTTGAAATTGAAATTAATGGTATTCAGAAATCAGATAATCACGGCAAAGGATATAGAGCATTTTTAAACACTGTTGTTAATTTGGCTTTCAGAGAATATATGTATGAAAATGCAATGTATTCTTCATGGCTTGATATTATAGATACGCCATTTCTCGGGTTGGAAGAAGCTGGCGATTCTCATATACCTGAGCACCTAAAGACTGGCTTGTTAGATTATCTAATCTCTCATCAAAAAGAGGGCCAAGTAATCTTAATTGAAAATAATAAAGACCTGCCACAAAAATCTTTGAGCAAAGAAAAGGTAAATGTAATTGAATTTGAAAGTGATAGTAAACGGACGGGATTTTTGTTAGATATTAGCAAATAGAGTTTAAAAACGGCTGGTACTGATATAACTTTAGTACCAGCTTTCATTTGTTCTAAAGTTATGAGAACGCATAATTAAATGCCTATTTAAAGAATAAACACTGTATAATTGAATTATGAGAGTTATCTATGTGAGGGGAAAATATGTATTTTAGTTACAATAAATTATGGAAATTATTAATTGATCGTGGTTGGAAAAAGAAAGACTTGCGTGAAAAGAGTGGAATTAGCTCTGCATCAATTGCCAAATTGGGAAACAATGGCAATGTTACAACAGAAGTACTGCTTAAGATTTGTAAAGCATTAGATTGCGATATAAGTGACATTATGAAAATCGTAAGATCCTAGATTTGGGGTAAAAATATGGTAAAGACATATAACGAATTAACCCGAGTTCAACTTCCTGCTGTACTGCATTTAGTAAAACTGGGTTACAAATATTTTTCGTATAAACAAAATAAACAAGATATTGATACTGAAACTAATATTTTTGTTCCAGAATGCAAAAGGCAATTTTTAAAGTTAAATCCAGAAGCAACAGATTCTGATTTTGAAAAAGAATTTAAAGATATCAAGCTGGAGCTAGGCTATAACGATCTAGGCCGCAGTTTCTTTAACAGAATACAAGGGACGAGTAATTCTAATTATAAATTTATTGATTGGGAAAATTTTAATAATAACTCATTCAAAATAGCTATTGAAGTTCCTTGCATAAATGGTGAAGAAGAATTTAGACCTGACATTACAGTATTTATTAATGGCCTTCCACTTAGCTATATTGAAGTAAAACAACCTAATGCAATTAGGGATAAGACGACAGGCATGAAATCCGAGTTTAATAGGATGACTGTTAGATTTAAGAATCAAAAATTTAGAAAGTTTCACAACATTACCCAGTTAATCTGTTTTTCGGATAATATGCCTTATGCTGACGATGAAGGGCAACAAATGCAAGGTTCATATTATGCTACTACAAGTCTTGGTAAAGCTATCTTTAATTCTATGCATGAGGAACGGTATGGAGAATTAGTGGATAGAATTGGAACTATTTCAGATCAGCAAATAAATGAAGTACTTAAAGATGCAAATAAGATTGTCTTAAAAAATAGTCCTGAATTTAAGACAAATTGCAAAAATGAAACCCCAATGAATATGTTCTTAACCTCAATGTATGACAGGCAACGGTTGCAATTTTTCTTGCGCTTTGGGATGACCTATGTTGATACAAAGGATAAAAATGGTAATGAAGTGTTGCAAAAGCATATTATGCGATACCCCCAATTCTTTGCCACTCGAGCAGTTGCTGACAAAATTAATGAAGGTGTAAAGAAGGGAGTTATTTGGCATACACAAGGTTCAGGTAAAACGGCACTAGCGTTCTTTAATATCCGATATTTGCGATATCTTTTTCAGAAGAAAAACATTATTCCAAGATTTTATTTTGTTGTAGATAGATTAGATTTAGCAACTCAAGCAAGTAAAGCTTTTAAGGAACGTGGGCTGAAAGTTAAATTGATTTCTAACAAAAGACAATTGAACAAGCCCTTTTCCGAGGATATATCCGTAGTTAATATTCAGAAAGTTAATGAAGATACTGATTTAACAAATAAATCTGGGTATGATTTGAATACTCAAAATATTTATTTTATTGATGAAGCTCATCGCTCGTACAATGAAAAGGGATCGTATTTGCCTAACTTATATAATGCCGATAAAAAGTCCATAAAAATTGCATTAACTGGAACACCATTAATTAATATTGATCACAAGGGCAAGAAAACTAGCAGAGCTACAACTAAAGAAATATTTGGAGACTATATTCATAAGTACTATTACAACCAATCTATCCAGGATGGTTATACTCTACGCTTGATGCGAGAAGAAATTGAAACCAGCTATAAGCATAAATTAAGGGACATTTTAAATGGCTTATCAGGGAATGTTGAAAAGGGAAGCCTGAATAAAAGGCTCCTTTACTCCAATCCTAAATTTGTTTCTCCAATGTTGGATTATATACTTGATGATTTTGTTAAATCGAGGGATATATTTGGTGACCAGACCATCGGTGGAATGATTGTTGCACAGTCTAGTGAGCAAGCTAGGGAAATGTATAAGGAATTCCAAGAAAGACAACGGTCTGGCAAAACAAAGTTAACTGCATCTCTCATTCTCTCTGATAAAGACGATAAAGAAACCAGAGGAGAAGAGGTGGAAGATTTCAAAAAAGGAAAAACTGATTTACTCATTGTTTACAATATGTTGCTAACAGGGTTTAATGCTCCAAGACTAAAAAAATTGTATCTTGGACGAATGATCAAAGCACATAACCTATTGCAAGCTTTGACCCGTGTTAACCGACCATATAAAGATTTCCGTATGGGCTATATTGTTGATTTTGCTAATATTTCAAAAGAGTTTGATAAAACTAACCATGCATATTTTGAAGAATTAAATAGCGAGTACAACTCTGATTTAACAGATGAAAAAGCTGAAAACATATATGGTTCCCTCTTCGTACCTGCACACGAAATCGAAGATAGCTTGAATCAGGCAACAATTATTCTGTCACAGTATGATACTGGTAATTTAGAGAACTTTAGTCAGCAAGTAAGTGAAACACCAGAAAAGAAAGATTTATTAGAGCTTAAAAATACTCTTGAAAAACTTAAAGAATACTACAACATTAGTCGACTGATGTCGTACACTGATTTAACAGAAAAAATCAAAGCAGTTGAAGTTCCTAAACTGTTGAAAATTGTATCTGATAGGCTCATGACCTTAAATCTTATTTTTAATGCCAAAGATGACTCTAGTGATCAGCTTCTGGAAATGGCTATGAATAAAATGGACTTTAGCTTTAAGAAGGTTGGTGAGGTTGAACTTCAGTTGGCGGCAAATGATTTTGTTGAAAAGCAGAGACAAGCTGCATCAGCTTTGGGTCATAATTGGGATCAAAAAGACCCAGAATGGATTAGCCTTTATGAAGAATTTACTCGTGTCCTTGAAAAACAGCATATTGGTGAAATGACGACGGCAGATACTAAATTGAATACAACAGCTCTTGATCGAATAATAAAGCGAATTAACAATTTAAATGCTAAGAATAGACGTTTAGCAACTGCATTTAATGGCGATAAAAAATTTGCTAGAACATATAAGTATGTCATATATAAGAAAAAGGGTATAGCACCTAGTTCAGTAGCTGAAGAACCTGTTTTATATAAGGTTATGAAAAAATCAAAAGATAAAATTGATAATGAAGTGTCTAAAAACCAAAATATGGTTGTAAACAAGGCATATTTTAATAACGAAGCTATTCAATCTATTCGCCAAAGTAGTCGAGAAGAGAATACAAAAATACCTGTGCCGGAAGTTAAAGAAGTTTCTAGTCTTTTGACTGAGGAATATGACAAGGAATATCAAGGAGTTGATTAAAACAAATGAATAATACTGAATATAGTAATAAGGTAAAGCAATTGGTAGATGACTTGAAAGGTGTTTTTACCAGTGCTGGACTTGGTGGAGAAGCTGGCGAATACAAGCTACTTACTCAATCTTTCTTATATAAATTTATTAACGATAAATTCTTGTACGAAGCACGAAAATTTGATCCTAAGAATGATTATCAGACTCTCATGAAAATGAGTGATGATGATTATGAGGGATTACAAATGGACTTAGGCAATAAATCCGCAGTGATTAAACGTGAAGATCTTATTGAAACTCTATTTAATCGTCAAAATGAAGATGATTTTAGTACTTTATTTGATGCCACGTTGAATGACATTGCCATTGATAATAATGATATCTACTCAGTCGAGACAGCTGGGAATACTCAAGTGCGGCTATTTGATAGTGACCTTATTCAAGATAATGTTATTGATGGATCGCAACGAAATATTGTTGCTCGAGCTATTATTAACAAACTATCAGAAACTAAGTTTGATGAGCATATCTTTGATGCTGGTTTCGATTTTTTCTCAACTATCTTTGAATATATGATCAAGGACTACAACAAAGATGGTGGTGGAAAATATGCCGAATATTACACACCACATTCTGTTGCTAAAATAATTGCTAACATTTTAGTTGGATATGACAAACCAGAAAATGTTCGAGTTTATGATCCTGCTGCAGGTTCAGGAACTTTGTTGATGACTCTTGCAAGTAAAATTGGTACAGATAGAGCAACTGTTTATAGTCAAGATATCTCGCAAAAATCAACTAATTTGCTACGTATGAATTTGATTCTAAATGGATTAAGTCATTCAATTCATAATATTGTACAAGGAAATACAATTCTGCATAATAAACATACAGAAAAAATGGACTATATTGCTTCTAATCCGCCCTTTAAATTGGATTTTTCAGAATGGCGGGATGAAGTTGAAACGTTGCCAGACTATTCCACAAGATTTTTTGCAGGAGTACCAAAGACACCGAAAAAGCAAAAGGATAAGATGGCAATCTTTGAATTATTTCTACAACATATAATCTATTCATTATCTGATACAGGGAAAGCCGCCATTGTTGTTCCAACTATTTTTTTGACAGCTAAAACAGGAATTAGTAGTAAGATAAGAAAATATCTTGTTAAAAATAACATGGTAACTGGGGCTGTCACAATGCCATCAAATATATTTGCAACTACAGGAACCAATGTGTCAATGATCTTTCTTGATAAAAATAAGAATAAACAATCAATTATTTTAATTGATGCTTCGCAGTTAGGTAAGAAAGTAAAGGATGGCAAAAACCAGAAAACAGTCCTTTCTGACGAAGAGGAAAGCAAAATAGTTAATACCTTTTTAGAGGAAAAAGAAATTGATGATTTTTCTGTAATCGTGAATGATGATGAGGTGAAGGAAAGAAATTCATCCTTGCTAGCGGGTCAATATTTTAAAGTTAAAATAGAGTACTCGAATATTAGTGAGGCAGAATTTAATAGCCAAATCAAGCAATTAAAAACTGAGTTCACGAAAATGGTTAATGACGGACAAAAACTGGATAAAAAAATTAGTAATCAACTTGGAAGTATATCATATGAGAATAAAAATTAAGGATATAGCTGATGTTTTCGATGGCCCACATGCAACCCCAAAAAAAACTAAAAAGGGACCATATTATTTAGGTATAAATGCCATATCGGACAACGGCAAGATAGATTTAGGGAATAGTGCTCATCTTTCTGATGAAGATTATGTTAAATGGACAAAAAGAGTTGAACCCCGCGAAAACGATATAGTATTTTCTTACGAGGCAACATTAGGCAGATATGCTATCCTTCCAAAGAACTTTCATGGGAGTCTTGGCAGGAGATTAGCTTTGATAAGGGTGAAATCACCAGAGGTTAATGTAAAGTGGTTGTATTATTATTTTTATTCTCCTACATGGAAAAAATACATTGCCAATAGGATAGTTTATGGCAGTACTGTAAATAGAATATCTGTTGATGACTTTCCAAATTATGAAATAGATTTACCTGAAAGACAATTGCAGGATAGAATGGTGAATGTATTATCAGATATAGATGAAAAATATGATCTTAATAATCATATGCTTGATCTATTACAAGACGGTATATCTGAAATTTTTGATCATTGGTTTTTACAGTATGATTTTCCTGACGAAAATAATAAAGCCTATAAGAGTAATGGTGGACAGCTAAAGTACGAACCCAAATTACAGTGTAGAATACCTGTTAACTGGCATGCTGAAAAAATCGAGAACGTCATTAAGCAAAATTCGAAATCTAAGATATCTGTAAAAACAGTTAATAATCAAGGAAACATACCCTTCTTTACAAGTGGGGAAAATGTACTTTACACTTCAAAATCTTTAGTAAATGGGATGAATATGTTCCTCAATACAGGCGGGGATGCAGATGTGAAAAGCTATTACGGATCAGCATCTTATTCCACAGATACGTGGTCTATTACAGCTAAAAACGGGTTGGAATATTATTTACCTTTTCTATTTGATAAATTTAAACCAAGTATGGATCAGGTCTTTTTTCAAGGCACCGGATTACGGCATCTGCAAAAGGATCTATTCTTAAACCATTGGATTTGTATTCCTGATAACGATACAGTAAATTCTTTTGCAATAATAGCTGATAATTATTTCAAAAAAAGGACTCTTATATTACAGGAAAATAATAAATTGATGCAAATAAGAAATTATTTAATCCCTTTGTTATTAACTGGTCAATGTAAAATCATATAAAGTTATTTTCTAGCTGAATTTATTGTTATAGCAATTTACTGTAAATGCGCTAGTATATTTTTCCGTAAACACTGTAATTCCACTTTGAAATATATATGTTCCCACAAACCATTAACAATCTAGGACTTACTATTCATCTCAAAATCAAGGCTATATTTGGCGTTATGAAAGCGAGTTAACAAACACAATATTTTTGATTAAGCAAAGCTAATTGGTTAACGTAGCCGTTAATTCAGAATGTGTAATTGACCAACTCAGCTCGTGGCATGTTGAGAGTGTTACTGTCCTTGAGCGCACAGATAGATAGCCTGTAAACGCCGGTATGCCAGCATTTTTGATAGATGAAAAGTGTACTAATTCCTCTTTTGGTGATTGGAATTAGTACACTTTTTGCTTGTTGAGCTAGAGGGTTGAGTAGACAACGTGCTGGATTTTTAGGATGTGTAGATAAGTGTCCGTTTTGGGGAGTTGAGTTGGTTAAGTTGATGAGAGAAGCAGTAATGGTTGACATGACGATAAGATAATGGATGTTAATTATTAAAGATATTTATAATCAAAGATTTAATTTATTGATTCTAATCAATTTTTGTAAAATGCTTTTATGCTAGATTTATATCGCAATAATCAAATGGAAGGATGAGAAATATAGTTGACTATATTGTAAAAATTAAACCAATAAATGCGGATAAAGTTGAAACACAGGCGCATGGAATAGCAACATTCAGTGAAAATGGTAATAGCCTTCATATTCATGTGGAAATGTTTGATACGCCTGCCAATATTGAACATTGGGAACATTTCCATGGATTTCCAGATGGGAAACAAGCTCATGTTCCGACGCTAATGCAGGACGTGAATCATGATGGCTTTATTGATTTACCTGAAACAGAGGCAGTATCTGGGACAACGATGGTTCCTTTTGATGATGCACCACAAGAAATGAACATTCCCCATGATGGCTACCCGGTTGCAGATAAATACGGTCATTATGAATATGATAAGGATGTCCCATTAAAAGATTTACAAGCAAAATTTAAGCAAGCATTTGGTAGTGACGATCTTCAATTAGACAAACGAGTAGTTTATGTTCACGGCGTACCAGCGGATCTTAAATTGTTATCTAGCGTTGCCGGTAATGTTATGAGTTATGATGCACATACAACTTTGCCAATTGCTGCTGGAGAGATTAAATTGGCACATTA
>Ga0209064_1001327_pt1 | contig 40080 bp, 22 predicted proteins | sample Inofromicrocosms_FD_187498 | JGI IMG/M metagenome (GOLD analysis project Ga0209064, IMG submission 187498) | Mouse cecum microbial communities from Vienna, Austria - Inoculum for glucosamine and mucus D2O microcosms (SPAdes) (version 2) | ecosystem: Host-associated > Mammals > Digestive system >... | reverse complement strand
CACAGCAGACCCGCGACAGGAAGCGGCTTGACTTTGCGTTCAATCTTTCCTTCACAGCCCTCAATGTCTGCAAAGAGGTCATAAGGAAGGATTATCCGGATCTTTCGGTAGCGCAGTTCAAACGGCTTATGTTTGAATCTTATCTCGCCTCAACAATTATTTCGACTTGCGGAAAATCTCCGCATCTCAAAATAATTCAGAAAATAAATCATCGGTTGGCTCAGTTAGCGGCTTAGCCAAGGATGAACAACCTCAATTTTTACCGAATCATTGAGTTTAGTTAACTTAATGTATTTGATTGATGTATTCTGTCGTGGCCGATGGCGTGCTTATGCTTGGCGGAATAGCCTGAGCGGATGTGCCGCGGCGGAGATTGGGCTTGTTGCTCATCACAAAGCGCAGGTCGGCGCCGTTGGCTATTTCGTCGTAGGTGATATAGTTGCGGTCGTGGCGTTTGCCGTTGACGTATAGTTCTTTGACATATACGTTCTCAGGGCTCCAGTTGTCGGCTGTCATCTTGAGGTCGCTGCCGTTGCTCAGATGCATTGTTACAGCGGGCAGAGCCGGTGAGCCGATGTTGTAGATGTTGCTCGAGGGCGCAGTGGGGAAGAATCCCATGCAGTTGAAGATATACCAAGCCGACATCTGGCCGCAGTCGTCGTTGCCGCTGAGTGCATCGGGCGTGTTGCCATAGAAGCGGTCGACGATTTCGCGCACGCGCTTCTGGCATTTCCAAGGCTGGCCGATGTAGTTGTAGAGATATGCTACCTGATGACAGGGCTCGTTGCCGTGCCAGTATGCGCCTATACGGCCCTGAATATCGTGCGCTCCGGGAATATCTTCGGGCAGGTCGAACATAAAGAGTGAGTCGAGCCGCTGGGCATAGCGCTTAAGACCGATCTCGTTGATGTGGCCCTGAACATCGTGGGGCACATACCAGGTGTATTGCACGGTAAAGCCTTCGGTAATGTCGCCCCAGCCGTTGACTGAGCCGGGTCCTTCGTAGGCTATGGGCGAGAAGGGAGTGCGCCACTGGCCGTTGCTGTCGCGTCCGCGCATGTATCCTGTACCTTTGTCGATAATGGTCTGGTAGCCGAGCGAGCGGTTGAGGAAGCGGCGGTATTCGTCGTCCTTACCGAGTTTTTTGGCTGCCATGGCTATGCAGTAGTCATCGAAAGCATACTCGAGTGTTTTCGACACAGATTCCTTTTCCTTGTCGAAGGGTACATAGCCGTTGGCGATGTAGTCGGGCACACAATCATAGTTGGGGTTGCAGGCCGTTTCAACCATGGCTTTGAAGGCATGCTCGCGGTCGAAACCGGGTACATCCTTCACAATCATATCAGCCAGAACCGATACGGCGTGGTAACCTATCATGCACCAGTTTTCGCCGCCGTAGAACGACCATATCGGCAGCATGTGCTCTACGCTCTGGTCGTAGTGGGCGAGCATGGAGTTGGCGATGTCGGCCTGTACGTCGCGCTGCACAAGATTGAACAGGGGGTGCAGGGCGCGGTAGGTATCCCAGAGCGAGAGGGTGGTGAGGTTTACGAAGCCATCGGCTTTGTGGATGTTTTTATCCAGACCGCGGTAGCTGCCGTCGGCATCCTGGAAGATAAATGGATGGAGAAAGGCGTGGTAGACCGAGGTGTAGAAGGTCTCTTTCTGCTTCTGATCGCCCTGGATCTCGAATTTGGCGAGCTGCCGGTTCCAGGCATCGCGGCCTTCGCTGCGCACCTGCTCGAACGAATTGTTTTCGATCTCCTTGAGGTTGGCCAGTGCACCGGCGGCGCTGACACCGGAGACGGCAGTCTTGACGGTGATCTGCTGGCCTGCCTTGGCATCGAATTCGAGGGCGAGCTTGATGTTGCGGCCGTATGCCTCGCGGTCGCTGCGGAATCGCGAGGTGTTGTATATCACGGGCTTGTCGTCCATGTAGATGACGGCATCCTTGATCGGGCACGAGAAGGTGGCGGCAAAGTACACGTGTCGCTCAGGTACCCATCCGCGCACGAGTTTGTAGCCTACGATGGTGCTGTCGTTGACGATGCGTATGTTGGCCCATTCGCAGGTGCTCCGCAGGGTATGGTTGAGGTCTACGAGCAGCCATGATTTTCCGGGGGTATCGTAAGTAAAGCGCAGCATACCTGAGCGCTGTGCCGCCGTGGCCTCGCAGTTGACGTTGGGGTCGGTCAGGCGTAGACGGTAGTAGTTGGCCGTGGCTTCCTCGTCGTCGTGGCTGTAGCGCGAGCGATAGCCTTCGTCGGGCTTCTCATGAGTGGAAGGAGTGAGCTGGAGCTCGCCGTGGCCGGGTACGAACAGGAAGTCGCCGAGGTCAGGAATACCCGTGCCGCTGAGGTGCGTAAGGCTGAAGCCGAGCATCGTGGGATGGTCGTATTTATAGCCTGCGGCTGTGTCGTAATCGTCGGTGTCGGTATCGGGGCTTATCTGTATACCGCCGAAAGGCACCTGTGCTCCGGGATATACGTTGCCGTAGCCGAGGGTGCCGATGAGCGGGTTGACATATTGCGAAAGGTCGACGTTGTCTGCCGCAGCACTCAGTGCCACGGCCGACATCAGATAAAGAATACTGCGCTTTGTTGCCATAATGCTTACTTATTGGCTACATCCGCACGCTCATTTTCGTCGCCGATAGCGTTGATGTATTCTTTCCAGAGGTTCTCGACAGAGTTTTTTTCATCGCGGCCGAGAATATGGTACATAGCTTCGTCCCACGACCAGGGCACTACGTCGAGGGCTGTGCGGTTGAATTTGCGAATGAAATCTTTATCTTTATTAAGGCTAAGCCAATAGAGGAAATAGCCTGTCTGACGGTAGCCGCTCATCCAGCTGCCGCCGCGGGGACGGTCGGTCGACGAGAAGTCCTGATTGAAGCAGCCGCAAGCCACGCGTACAGCGTCGGCGCAACCTTCGATAAACGACCAGCAGGGGCTTTTGCCGTCGTACACGCCGGCACCCTGAGGGCAGAGCTGGAATGCATGGGTGAGCTCGTGATAGATCACACCGCGGGTTTCATAGTCGACCTTGAGGGTATCGTTGTCGGCAAAGCTTTTTTCAACCCATCCGGTGCTGTAGTCGATGCGCACGCGGTTGCCGTCGCCGCTTTTGTAGGATATGCCGTCGAAATCGCGCACCACATAGTCGATGTCGGTGATATTGGGTATGCTGTCCTTGGGCGAGAAGTAGAGAGTCTGAAGCACGCGGCGTGCGTTGTCGGTAATGTAAGTGTCGGGGTCTTTGACGATCGATTTGTATATCTTGGCGCCTTCGGTCTCCGGCGACTCAATCACGAAGTTGATTTTGCCGGGATGGTATTTACGCCATTTCTTTTCGATTTTTATAGGCTTGTGGTCTTTCGCGGGCCTTGTGGTGGGATGAGCGGCGTTGATGGCAGGTGCCGCTATAAATAATGCTGCAGCGAGTGCAATGAGATTGGTTTTCATATCGTGTGGGATTTTAGATTTCGTCGCTCAGTGAGTATGGTTTCGTTTCGGGGGCTATGCCGCGGCTGCGGTTGGGTTTGGCTGCCATTTCGAATTCGATCGTACCTCCGGCCATGAGGTCGCTGTGGGTGAAGTACGTTTTATCGTACGGCTTGCCGTTGAGTTTCACCGATTTGATGTATCGGTTCTTGTCGCTGACGCCCGGAGCCTTGATTTCGAGGGTTTTACCCTCGGGAAGCTGTACGCTGGCGTATGGCATGTAGGGGGCGCCGATAACGTATTGGTCGGTACCGGGGCATACGGGATAGAAGCCGAGTGCCGAGAATACGTACCAGGCCGACATCTGGCCGCAGTCGTCGTTGCCGCAGAGGCCGTCGATGTTATTGCGGTACATGCGGTTGAGCACTTCGCGTACCCACAGCTGCGTTTTCCAGGGCTCTGACGACCAGGCGTACATATAAGGTATGTTCTGGCAGGGTTCATTGCCGTGGTTGTACGAGCCGATGAGTCCTTCGGCGGTTACATCTTCGGTCTCGGCGTAGTCGGCGGGGTCAAGATCGGTGTTGAACAGGCGGTCGAGGTTGGCGATAAACTTCTTGTCGCCGCCCATACTGCCGATGAGCCCTTTGACATCGTGGGGCACGAAGAAAGCATAGTTCATTGCGTTGCCTTCGAGGTAGCCTTCGCCCGAGCAGTTAGTGATGCTGTAGGGTTCTTTCCAGGAGCCGTCGCTGTAGCGCGGGCGCGAGAACGATATAGCCGGGTCGAATACATTGTGGTAGCTCAGGGCGCGCTTGAGGTATTCGTCGGCTTTGGCCTGGTTGCCCATGCGCTTGGCCTGGTTGTAGAGGCACCAGTCGTCGTAGGCATATTCGAGGGTTACGGATACGGCGCTACCGTTGTGATCGAAGGGTACGTATCCGAGATTGAGATAGTCGTTCATGGCCAGGTAACGCGGGTTGTTGGCCGTTTCATCCATGGCCTTGAAAGCTGCAGCGGCATCGATGGCATCACCTTTTGTCAGATAGTCGCCCACGACCGATACACCGTGGTAGCCTATCATGCACCAGTTCTCATTGCCCATGTGCGACCATACGGGGAGCATGTTGTGGACGCTCTGCTGCTGGTGAGCGAGGAAGGAGTTGACGATATCGGCACTACGCTGCGGGAAGAGAAGGTTCATCAGCGGATGCTCGGCGCGGAAGGTATCCCAGGTGGAGAATACAGTGTAGTTGGTAAAGCCATCGGCCTGGTGGATATTGTGGTCAAGGCCGCGATATTTGCCATCGACATCCATGTATACCGATGGATTGATCATGGTGTGGTAGAGTGATGTGTAGAACATTGCCAACTGGTCGTCGGTGCCCTCGATATCGATAATCGACAGTTCGCGCTCCCAGTCGTCGGCGGCATTGGCTGCAATCTGGTCGAAGTTGCGGCCATCGGTTTCGGCACGCAGGTTTTTGAGGGCGCCTTCGGTGCTGACACCCGAGAGAGCTACTTTCAGTTCTATCTGCCGGCTCTCGGGTATATTGAAGTCGAAGTATGCCACGATTTTGCGGCCGGCGATTTCGGGGAAGTTATGCTCCAGGTCGAATTTGCGCCAGAAGCCGGTGTAGCGCGGTGTCTCGAGGTCTTTGTAGCCGTAGTTGGCTATGGGCTCGGAGAACTCGATGGCGAAGTAGGTATAGTTTGTCATGGCCCAGCCGTTGGTGATGCGGTAGCCGGTTACAAGGGTCGGACTCTCGACGCGGATGAAGGTCCACAGACTCTTACCATCGTAATTATAGATGCCGTGATCCATATCGAGAATAATATGGGTCAGATCGGTGCCGGTTGCGTAGGTATAACGGTGGATGCCGGTGCGCAGAGTGGCTGTGAATTCGGCGTCGATGCCGTAATCGTCGAGGTGTACGGCATAGTAGCCGGGGCGGGTCACCTCGCTGTCGTGGCTGAATGTCGAGCGGTAGCCTTCGAGGTGCTTGTCGGCAGTCGAGGGCGTGAGGTGCAGCTGGCCGGTTGTGGGCATGATCATTACGTCGCCGAGATCGGAGTGACCGGTACCGCTCAGGTGAGTGTGGCTGAAGCCTACTATCGTGCTGTCGGCATGCTGGTAGCCGGCGCAGTAGGCGTAGGTATCGGTCTGATATCGGCCGTTGATGTTATGGGGTACGTTCTCCGTATCGGGGCTCAGTTGAACGGCTCCGAAAGGTGCGCAGGCCCCAGGAAAGGTATGACCCATGCCGTTGGTGCCTATGATGGGGTTGACGTAGTCGATGTGTCTGCCGGCAGAAGCCGCAAAGCTCAAGGCTGTTGCGACTCCTGCTGTGAGTATGGTTCTGAGTGTCATCGTTAATTTTCGTTGCTGAGCGAGTAGGGTGCGTCTTCGGGCATGATACCGCGGTTGGTATTGGGGGTATCCGACATGTTGTACTTGATTTTCGCGCCATTGGTAAGTGTGGCGTAGTCAAGATAGTTGTGGTTGTATTTCTTGCCGTTGACGCTCATTTCTTTGACGTAGCAGTTCTGTGTAGAGGGCTTGTCGGCTTTGATTTCTACTTCTTTGCCATTCTTGAGGTTGATGTTAACCTTGTTGAAGATCGGTGCTCCGAGGGCATACTGGCTCGATGCGGGGCATACGGGGTAGAAGCCGAGGGCTGAGAATACATACCAGGCCGAGGTCTGACCGTTGTCTTCATCGCCGCAATAGCCGTCGGGGGTAGCGCTGTAGAGCTTGTCGATGGTCTTGCGCGACCAGTACTGTGCCTTCCAGGGCTCGCCTGCATAATTGTAGAGGAATATCATGTGCTGGATGGGCTGGTTGCCGTGGGCGTAGTTGCCCATGTCGGCAATCTGCATCTCGCGGATTTCGTGAATGGTGCCACCGTAGTAGCTGTCGTCGAATACGGGCGGAAGCTCGAATACTTTGTCGAGCTGCGCGGTGAAGTTTTTGTTGCCGCCCATCAGATTGATAAGGCCCTGGACGTCGTGGAACACCGACCACGAGTAGTGCAAGCTGTTGCCTTCGGTGAAGGCGTCGCCCCACTTGAACGGGTTGAACGGAGTCTGGAACTTGCCGTCCTTGTTTTTGCCGCGCATGAGCTTGTTTTCCGGATCGTAAACATTGCGGTAGTTGAGCGCGCGGTTTTTATAGAGATCTATTTCTTCTGCAGGACGTCCGAGCTTCTTCGCCACCTGATAGATACACCAGTCGTCGTAGGCATATTCGAGGGTGCGGGCTACGTTTTCGTTGATGTTGACATCGTAGGGCACATAGCCGAGTTCGTTGTAGTATTCGTGGCCGTAGCGACCCGACGAGCCTACATGCGGATGTACGTTGTTTGCTCCGTGTACCATAGCTGCGAAGTATTCTTCTTCGTTGCCGGGAGTGCCGATACCTTTGAGTAGAGCGTCGGCAACTACTGATGCCGAGTTATTGCCTACCATACAGCCGCGGTGACCGGGACTGGACCATTCGGGGAAGAAGCCGCTTTCGCGCGAGAAGCTGAGCCACCCGTCCTGTATTTTGGCTGCTTCGTCGGGCCAGAGGAGATTGACCAGCGGGAAGAGTGCACGGAAGGTATCCCAGAAACCGGTGCCGGTATAGAAATAGCCGTCTTCGATTTTACCGTTGTTGGGGCTGTAGTGGACGGTGCGCCCGTCGGCAGTCACTTCGTGCATCTTGTGCGGGAAAAGTACGGTACGGTAGAGGCATGAATAGAATGTGCGGAGCTCGTCGAGGTTGCCGTCTTCTACATCGATGACACCGAGAACTTCGTTCCAGCGGTCTTTGGCTTCATCGCGGGTCTGGTCGAACGACTTGCCGTCGAGTTCTTTGAAGTTCTGGTAAGCCTGGTCGAGACTTATGAAGGATGTGGCTACTTTAGCGCCGACCTTTTCTTTATGGGCGGTCTTGAAACCTACGACAGCACCTGTGTGGTTGCCGTCGAGTTCGGTCTTGCCGTTCTGGATTTCATTGTTCTCCCATACGTTGCTGCTGTCGAAGGGCTTGTCGAATTTGATTACGAAGTAGTTGCGGAAGTTTCGGGTAACGCCGCCGCTGTTGCGGGTGGAATATCCGACTACGGTCTGTTCTTCCGGAATTACCTTAATCCAGGAGCCGCGGTCGTAGGCGTCGACAATTACATAGCTCTTGTCGCTGTCGGGGAAGGTAAACTGAAAGTAGGCGCAGCGGTCGGTCGGAGTGAATTCGGTTGTCACGTCGTAGTCGGCCAGATATACGCTGTAGTAGTAAGGGCGTGCGTCTTCGGCTTTATGCGAGAACCACGAGGCGCGTCGGTCTTCGTCGATAACAATATCGCCGGTAATGGGCATAAGAGAGAATTGTCCGAAGTCGTTGATCCAGGGGCTGGGACGGTGAGTCTGCTTGAAACCGCGTATTTTTTCGGCGTTGTAGACATACGACCATCCGTCGCCCATCTTTCCGGTCTGCGGTATCCACTGGTTCATGCCCCAGGGAAGAGCTACGGAAGGCACGGTGTTGCCGTTTGAAAGTGAAATTTTGGAGTCGGTGCCCATGAGCGGGTTGACGTAGTCGACGGGTGATGATACCGCCGCGGCGTTGGCGGCCATCATGATGGCGGTGCATGCCGTAAGGATTACTTTAGCTTCTTTCATGCTGAGCTGATAATGTCGGTATGGTTATAATTATTCTACTGCGAATTTAGATTCTATTTGTCACTGAGCGGTACTGTATGGCGCAAATGTGGTTATGAATATTGCAATATGGAGCGCTGACAGTGCTTTTGTCATTTTTTATGAATGATTGATCGGGATTCTGCAATACGTCGGTATAAGCCTCAATGAAGATTCAAGAACGAAGTGCAAAATTTCGCTCTGAATAGCCCGACAAATTTTGACGTTCGAGACTTGATGGCGGATTGGGGGATGGGGCTTCATAAAGCCACAGCCCCTCCCCCAATCCGATATTAAGTCGCGCCAAGGATTAGTTTCAACTGACAATACAAAAAAAGGAGACCTAAGTCTCCCTGAGATTAACTAATTTTGTATTGCAGTATGTATCATCAATTAACCTCGCAGCAAAGGTCGCAAATTTTCGCCTTACTGCAAAGAAAGACCCCGAGAAAAGATATCGCCTCTATTGTGGGGTGCAGTCAATCAACACTCAGCCGGGAAATAAGCCGCAACTCGACAGAGAAAGGCAACTATCTGTGGGACAAGGCTCATGACAAGGCGATGGAACGCAGAAAACGAATCACGGCCAAACGCACGAACCACAAAAGTCAGGAACATCCCCGGGAGGGTAAGTATCCATGAACGCCCCGCGGAAGCCGATGGAAAACGGTTCGGATACTGGGAGATGGACACCATCGTGGGCAAAGACGGCAAGGGTGCCATCGTCACTCTTACGGAAAGATGCACGAATATGGTGCTAATGGAAAGACTGCCTCTAGGCAAACATCCCGAACCTCTGGCCAAAGTTGTAATCAGACTCCTGTTCCCTTACAGACACACTGTTCGGTCAATCACCACGGACAACGGATCCGAATTCTGCTGTCACCGGATGATTTCAACGGCTTTGGCTCCAAAGGGTTCCGGGAACCCCAATCTTGTGTTTTTCGCGGACTCATACTCTTCATGGCAGAAAGGTGCCATTGAGAATGCGAACAAGCTCATTAGGCAATATATTCCAAAAGGGACAGATTTTTCGGTTCTGTCGGATCCCTTCATCCGCAAAATCCAGCACAAAATAAACCGAAGACCTCGCAAAAAACTAAATTTCGATTCTCCTAAAAATGTTTTCTTTCGTCAAATAGCTAATTTTGCACTTGCCAGTTGAGAGTAGGGTATAAGCCTCAATGCTTCGAACTTCGGTATTCTTTCGGTGTCATACCGTAAATTTTCTTGAAGTCGGAGTAGAACACCGTCTTGTTGTTCATTCCTATCCGGTATATGATTTCCTGGATGGTGAGGTCGGTGGTGAGGATGAGATTGGCGGCGTATGAATAGCGGCATTTTTTGACGAATTCGCCGGGAGTATAGGGCGTATATTTTTTGAAGCGGCGGTAGAGTGTGCGTATGTCGGTACCTGTGGCTTCGGCCAGCCCCGCCGGCGAGAGTTTGTTTTCATTATCGATGTTTTCGCTGATGTGGCGGCGGATGGTGTCGAAGAATTGTTTTCCCTCGTTGGGAATTTTCAAGCCGGCTTCTACAGTTACGGCGCTTTCCGACGATAGATAGTAGTCTTTGTTGGCTTTCTTGCGTTGAATCAGACGGCCAACGATGGTCAGAAGCATGTCGGCGTTGAAATTCTTGGTAAGATAAGCATCGGCTCCGGCATTGTAGCCTTCGATTTTGTCCTGCTCGGAGATCTTGGCCGAGAGCACGATTACAGGCAGTACGCGGGTGTATTTATTTGCACGGATGTATTTTATGAAGTCAAGACCGCTTTCTCCGGGCATCATTATGTCGGTAATGATAAGCGCGGGTATCTGGCGTTCGATAAATTCACGAGCCTCGCCGGAGTTTGACGCAAAGCTCACTACATAGTCTTTCGACAGGATTTCTGACAGAATCCAGCAGATATCAGGGTTGTCGTCGACTACCAGGATTTGCGGTTTGTCGGTGAGTTGATTTTCACCGGCTGATTGTTTTGCCATGAAGCCAATTTCCTTTTCGTCGTCGGTATTGACTGTCATTTGTGGAAGGGTGACGGTGAAGCAGGTGAATTGGCCTTCGACACTTTCTACTTTTATGTCGCCGCCCAGTTTGACTGTCATCTCATGGCAGATAAACAATCCCATCCCATGGCGCGAAGCCATTTCGCGGTATCCGTTGGTGTCGACGTTGTTGAAGACGGCGAATTTGTTGAACAGCAGTTTGCGATCCTCTTCCGATATACCTTGGCCGGTGTTGTATACGGAGATTTCAAGACTGTCGTTTGATGTTAAATTTGTGCTCAGACGTATCTCTCCGCCTATAGGCGTGTATTTAAAGGCGTTGGACATCAGATTGTTGAGGATTTTATTAAGGCACGAAATGTTGGTGTTCCATACCAGTTCGGGCTGTTCCATTCTGATGGTGAAGATGATATCGTTCCGGCGGGCAATTTCTTCGTATCCGTGTACGCAGCTCTGTATTATATTTTCGATAGTAAAAGGCTGAACTTTAAGGTTTATCAGCCCATCGCCGTCCATATATCTGACGTCGAGTATTTCTTGCACCAGTTCGTTGAGGTGCAGGGTGTTTTTGCTGAGTATGTCGACGTAAGGCTTCATTTTCGCGTCTTTGTTCTCGGCTGCGAGTTTTTTTTAGCGAGTCGCTTACGTTCATGATCATTGTCAGAGGCGTGCAGAATTCGTGGGTTATGTTGGAGAAGAACTCTTTACGGTCGGCGAAGAGCTGTTCCTGTTCCTTTGCATAGAGTTGGAGTTTGAGCTCTCGCCGCTTGTTGGTGTAAATCTGGCGGGAGCGGTGTACTATGCCAAGTATCAGAAGTATAAAAGCCAGAATATAAAGGCTGTAGCTTTGCCATGTGGCATACCATGCGGGCCTAATGTCAAGGGGGAGCATGAATGCTTTTGTAGGAGTGCGTTCGCCGTCTGTTTCGCAGCGCACATGCAATTTGTACTTCCCTGATTGAAGATTGGTAAATGTCACCGACGGATTGGTTCCGAGGTTGACCCATTCGTCGCTGAGACCCTCGAGCTTATACCAGTAGTTGATGAAGTCGCCCGAGATGTAGTCGATGGCGGCGAACGAAATGTTTATTACGTCGTCGCCATCGCTGAACACGAGTCCGTTTGTAAGATAGTCGTCCTGTGGAGTGCGTTCGATACCGTTGACTCTCAGGCCGGAGAATACAATGTCGATAGGCGAGCCGTCGCTGTTGACGGTATTATTGCTCCGGGCGTTTATACATACTATGCCGTTGAGAGCACCGAAAATAATGTCGCCGTTCTTTGGTGAGCGATAACCCGAGTTGTCGCAGAACTCGTTGATATCGCCTGCGATACCGCTGGTATTATGGAGACTCGACGTGCTGTAGTTGTATCGCGACAGTCCTTTGTTGGTACTGAGCCATACATCGCCGTTGTCGGCGGGAATGATTGAGTGTACCATGTCGTTGGGCATACCGTCCTTGACAGTAAGGAATTTAGTAAGCACGGCTTTTTCCGGATTACGGCAGTCGACTATGCCGCCTCCGATGCTCGATCCGAAGTAGAGAGTGCCGTCGCCCGAATAGGCCAGGCTTATGATATCGCCAAGTCCGGGCAGTGAATTGTTGATGCTCGATAATGGCTCGCAACTGCAGGTTTCAATATCGAAGCGTATGATGCCTATACCGCCGCGGCAGCCTATGTACAGGCTGTGGTGGCCGTCGAATGCCAGGGTGTATATTTCATCGCAGATGTTCTTGCCTCTTCGGAATGTGTAGTTTTTGGTACTGAGCACCTTGTCGTTGCCATTTGTTACGAGTTTTATAAGTCCGCGCGTAGTGGATGCTAACCACAGCAATGAGTCCCCCGCCTCATAGAAGTCGTGGATTTGGACTATATCCGGATGTATAAGGTTGTGTATTTCGCACGATTGTCCGTCCATATACGATATTCCCGGGCCCGCGCCGGCTATCCATATTCGCCCGGGCTTTATATTGCTTTCTTTGATGGCGAACACCTGATTTGTGGTAAGGTCGCCAGGGGCGCCGGGATGCTTGCCCAGACATCTTATTCGCTCAGCAGGGATATCTCCCTCTGATGACAAGGTTGGATAGTCGTCGAGTATGTACAGTCCATCCCCCTTGGTGCCGATCCACAGATTGTTGCGTGAATCGGTGAAGAATGTGCGGATGGGTTTGGTGAGGTCGGGCAACTGGCTTGAATGTATCGATTTGTAACGCGAGTTGATATCACACAGTTTATATAGGCCGCGCCCGTCAGTGGCTATCCAGACTAATGGCTGACGATTGTCGTGAAGCAGACTGAATACACCTGCGGTATATATCATCTCTGCTTCGTATGCATTGTCATCATGCAGACGTAAAAGACCACTGTCGAAAAAACCTATTATTATGTCATTGCCATACTGTTCAATTCCTGCTATTCTTCCCGATTTGGCTATTTCGGCCTTGAGATTTCGTATTAGTCTTACATTGTTGGAAATCTCGTCGTGATAGATGAGGTCGCCCTTATCAGTTACTATATAGAATCCGCGCGTTGATGCGAATACATCTACGATCTTATCTTCGCATATCTTAGATTTCTGCCAGGTGAATTTTGCCTGCTGAGGTTTGTAGCCATTTGAAAAATCAAAGTGAACTTTGTAGGCATGATTACCCGACGGAAAGAGCCATAGCGTATTGTTGCCTCCCATGAATCCCCGGCAATATGATAGTTTTTCGACCCATGCCGGCTGATTGTGTGAATGGAATATCTTAGCTTCGGGGTCGTAGTACATAAACTTGTTTTCGGGTGAAAGCGCGAAAGCATGGCCTAAGGTATCGCATACCAGGGTATGTCGTACGCCTTTGATCGCTTCATAGTGTTCAATAGCGCAGAGCTTGTCAGTAGAGAACTTATCAAGACCCATGGTCGTCAATACCCACAGATTGCCCTTCTGGGCCTTATGAAGTTTGGTTATAACGTTTCCGGTAAGGGAAGATCTGTTACCTATCTCGTGACGGAACACGCGTATATTCTTGCCGTCATATCGATTCAGACCGTCGTATGTTCCAAGCCAGAGGAAACCTTTGTCGTCTTGTTCCATAGTCATCACGGAATTATTCGACAACGACTCTATATTCGAGGCACGGTGGATGTCGGGAGCAGCCGCTGATATATTTTGCGACAGCGTCAATAATAATGTCAGGCTGGATAGCAGCGTCCGTGCGGTCGCGAATAATGAGGCGGCTTTGGTTTGGATTAACTTGAAATTGATAGTATTTTTCATGGCAATGTCGTATCTTGACAATGCAAAATTAGTGAAATTTTTCTATTTTGTCAATATACAGTAATAAGTATACAATACATCCTCGCAAAAAAAAACACTACAAGTTTTATTCATATTTTGTGACAAATTAGCACTGACGAGTGGTGATGAACCATTTTGGCACAAACCAATAACCTTATGACGTCATTTTGCCACACTATATCTACTATAAACTGTAATTTTACATCCATCATAAGTTAACCAATAAAAGACCTCTCGCCCGAAACCATGAAAAAATTCGCAATCGGTATTACCTGTCTCCTTCTGCCTGCAGTCTCAGCGATAGCGCAGGCCGACAGTAAGACCCTGCTCTTTATCCCGAACTCACATCTGGACACTCAATGGAACTGGGATGTGGTGACCACTATCGACGAATATGTAAAAAACACACTCTGCGATAATATCGCATTGCTGGACAAATACCCCAGCTTCCGTTTCAATTTCGAAGGCGCCATCCGCTACAAGTGGATGAAAGAGTATTATCCGGTTCAATATGCCCGTTTGCAAAGTTTTATCGACTCCGGTCGCTGGAATATCTCGGGCTGCGCGGTGGATGCCAACGACGTGATGGTGTCGTCGGCTGAATCCATAATACGCAACTGGCTGTATGGCTCGGTGTACTACAAGAAAGAATTCGGCGTTCGCGGCGGTCACGACGTGATGCTTCCCGATTGCTTCGGATTCCCCTATACGCTGCCGTCGCTGGCTGCTCACTGCGGCATGACGGGCTTTCACACCGCAAAGTTGGGATGGGGTTCGGCGGTATACGACATTCTGCCACCTTTCGGTATATGGCAGGGCGTCGACGGCTCGCAAATCTATGCCGTATACAAACCTCATGCCTACGACTCTCACGAAGAGTACAACAAGGATATGGCCAATGATGCCGCCATTTCAAGAATAATATCCGACAACTACGAAAATTACGGGGTCGCAGCCGAGGTACGGTATGTGGGGCCGCGCAGCGATCATGGCGGCGCACTGCACGACCAGTCGGGCAGCAGCGGTGAGAATACCCCCTACTGGCTCAACTATAGTGTGGCTTCAAAGGGCCCTGTAAGCGTTAAACTCGCCACACCCGACGAGGTTTTCGAGCATCTTGCACTCTATAAGAACGATAAATACCACATTTATGACGGCGAACTGCCCATGCGTGTGCATGGTGTGGGAGCCTATACCTCACAAGCTGTGCTCAAGCGCTGGAATCGCCGCAACGAATTGCTGGCCGATGCCGCCGAAAAAGCATCGGTGGCGGCCGAATGGCTTGGCGTCTCAGCCTATCCTTCTGAGAATCTGCGCACTGCATGGATGAATAATCTATGGCAAGCACACCACGATGGCATAACGGGCACGTCGATACCCAAGGCATACGTCTATTCTCAGAACGAATATGCACTGGTAAACAAGACGTTCGGCGACATATTTATCAATGCTGCCGGAGCATTTACCGCGTCGCTCGACACACGCGCCGCTTCCTTGCCGATAGTACTCTATAATCCGCTGTCATTTGAACGCCATGATGTGGCTGAGGTGCAGATGGTATGTGCATCGCGCCCTACTGATGTGCGCGTATTGGGTCCTGACGGCAAGGAAGTTCTCGCTCAGGTAGCAGGATATGATGCGGCTACCTCGATGGCTACAATAGCCTTTGAGGCCACCGTGTCCTCGCTGGGTTATGCAGTATACGACGTGCGCATAGGCGAGAAATGTACGCTCACCTCTGATCTTAAGCTTGATAAGGAATCGATGCAGATTACAAACGGCTCTTATCGCTATGGACTGAATGCCAACGGCGACTGCAACATATACGATCTGACAGCCAATCGACTGCTTATGGGTTATGTGTCGATGGTGATGCTCGACGACACATCCGACAGTTGGCCGGCCTGGGAAATCACATACGAGACGGTTGCCGGCCCGGTTAAAGCCACAGTCGACGAGAATGTCGAAATAAGTGTAGCCGAAGACGGGCCGCTGCGCAAGTCGATTCGTGTATCGCGTCAAAAAAACGGCAGCCGCTTTGTACATTATATAATAGTGAACGCATTGAACGACCGTGTTGATATGGTCAACGAGGTCGACTGGAACACCCGTAGTACCCTGCTTAAACTAAACGTGCCATTGCGCTCGAGTGCAGATGCCGCGACCTACGATCTCTCACTCGGCACCATTACCCGCGGACTTAGCACATCACAGCATTATGAGATGCAAGGGCACCAATGGGCCGACGTGGCTTGCGGCGCCGATGCCGGAGTTTCGGTACTCAACGACTCGAAATATGGCTGGGATATGCCCAAGGCAGGTAACCTGCGTCTGTCGCTCATACATACTCCAAAAGCCTCGAATTATGCCTACCAGCAGTTTCAGGATATAGGCGATCATCGCTTTACGGTTGCTTTCTTCCCCCATAAAGGCAGCTGGGGCGTCCCCACACAGCAGCAGGCAGCAATGCTCAATCAGCCGCTGATGGCTTTTGAAGCCCCCGGGCACAATGGTGCTATGGGTAAGGAATTCTCATTCGCCACTGTTGATACTCCCGATGTCGCCATCAAGGCTTTGAAGAAAGCTGAGATGACCGACGAATATATAATCCGCGCGTATGAACTTACCGGCGAAGACCGCGCTGATGTCAAGATCGAATTCCCTGCTGATATCCTGAGCGCCCGCGAAGTGAACGGACTTGAAGAAGATCTGCCTGAGGCTCCTGCAGTAAATATAAGCGGTAAGACGATGACTTTCAACGTCGGCCATTATAGCCTCAGGACTTTTGCCGTGCGTCTGGCATCCCCATCTGCGAATGTGGAAACAGCAGCCCCGGAGTCGGCGTATGTCAATCTTGATTACGATACCGACATCATGAGTGGCGACAACGCCATCTCAGATGCTACAAGAGGTATAGTCAAAGCCTTCCCCGCCGAACTTATGGCCGATTACATCACCGCCGGCGATATCTCCTTCGCTATCGGCAGTCGGGCCACCGGCGCCAATAACGCATTGAGTTGCCACGGACAGACACTCGCACTCAATCGCCGCAACGGCCACAGCAAGCTCTATCTGCTTGCTCTGTCGACCGAGGCCGAAGGCAGCCAGGCCATTTTCACCATCGGTGACCAGACAGCTACCTTCGAGGTGCCTTACTACGGCGGCTACGTAGGCCAGGCCAAGTCGGCCTTCAATTTCGGATCGGAATATCGCCGCGATGAAGTAGCCTTCACCGCCACCCATAGCCACAACGTAGCCGCGCGCAAAAACGACACATTTGGTTTCCTATATATATATAAGTATGCATTGGCATTGCCGGAAGGTGTGGACGAAATTGTCCTGCCCGACAGTAAGGGTCTCTATCTGATCGCCGCCACGCTCAGCGACAACAACCACGACGATGCGCGTGTGGCATCGGAAGTCCATACCTTCCCCGCCGCCAATGAACTAGCCACCGCCACCCAGAGTTTTGACGACGGACGACTCACACCCGACGTCATAACGGCCAGTGGCTATGTGAACAATTCGGAGAGCCCCGCCAAGGCCAACGACGGCGACTCGTTCAGCAAGTGGTGCTGCACTTCGGCCAATGGCTGGCTCGAATACAGCTTCGACAAGGACGTAGTTGTAAATCGTTGGGCGCTTCTCAATGCCGCCGTTGAAAGCCTCGATATGGTTACGAGAGACTTTACCGTGCAGTATTACGATGGCTCGACATGGAAGACACTCAGCAATGTCGCCGGCAATACCGACAACTATGTCAGCCGGTCGGTCAATCCCGTCACTGCAAGCCGCTTCCGTCTTCAGGTAAGTGTTGGCGGGCAGGGCGGAGACCGAACAGCACGAATCTATGAGTTTGCTCTCTACGGCCACTATGTCGATGGCTCCGGCATAGAAAACGTTACGGCCGTAAGCGCCGACTGCGCTATCGAATTGCTCGGCAACATGCCCAATCCTTGCAACGGCGAAGCCGACGTGCAATATACAGTGCCCGAAGGAATGTCGGACCTCGTACTGAATGTCTACGACCTCACCGGCAAGCTTCTTCAACGCACCAGTCTGCCTGTCAATGACGGCAATGCCGGAACATACCGCAGCCGTGTGGCTTTCGCCATCAGCGAAGGCATGTACCTCTATATCCTCGTTGGCACATGCAACGACATACAGATACAATCAAATTCGAAGAAATTATTAGTCAAATAATTCAGTAAACCAAAGTTATTAACAAATTTTATTCAAGCATGAAGAATTACTTACGTTTGAAAGGTCTTGCCATTCTGACAGTATCCTTTGCATCGTCGATGAGTGCCTTTGCGGCCACTCCGATCAGCGACGCTGCAGGGCTTGCCGCCATCGGCAACGATCTTCAGGGTGATTATGAGCTTACCGCCGACATCACCCTCACAGGTACATGGAGTCCTATCGGTAACAACGATGCTCCCTTCACCGGTACTTTCGATGGTAAGGGTCACACTATCAAAGGCCTTACTTACACCGAAAACGGCAACTGGGTCGGCCTCTTCGGAGCTGTCACCGGTGCTGTTAAAAACGTATGCATCGTAGAAGCCAACATCTTCGGTAATGAGCATGTAGGTATCCTCGCCGGCCGCGTTTGCGACGGCGGTACTGTCGAGAACGTGTTCACTTCGGGTTATCTCTGCGGCCGCGACCATGCCGGTGGTATCGTCGGTGACGCCGGCGAAGGCTCGGCTACCGTCAAAAACTGTCTCTCCACAGCATACGTATATGCCCGCGACTATCAGGCAGGCGGTATCGCAGGCTGGACCAAAGGCACCGTAACTATAAGCAACAACGTATTCCTTGGTGAAGCAGTCTGCGGCGGCTGGGCCGGTGTAGGCGGTATCGTAGGCTTCGTTGAAGACGGCACCACTACCGTAACCAACAATGTCTGCGCTGCCAAATGGCTCCAGGGTACTGCTTACAATCCCGACAACGACAACCAACGCGAAACCCGCGGTATCGTAGGTAGCACATACAACGATAACTCTATCCTTGTATCGACCGACAACCTCGTTTCGTCTGCTACTGTAATATATAACCAGAGTGCCGAAGTGGTTGATCAGAGCAACATGTCGGCCGACTTCAACGGTATCATCACCCCCGAAGCCAACCTTAAGCTGGCTGCCACTTATACCGCCCTCAACTTCGGCTCTGCATGGAGTCTGGCCGACGGCCGCTTCCCCGTGCTTGCAGGCATGACCCTGCCCATCGCCGGCGACTATATCTATGTGAGCGAAGTATCGACCGACGTATATGTCGACAATACCCTCGATCTCCATCCCATCAGCACCTTCGGCCGCACCGTAAGCATCACCACCAGCGACGCTTCGGTTGCCTCGATCGAAGGCACCGTAGTCAGCTTCCTCAAAGCAGGCAACGTCACCATCACAATGAGTACCGCCGGTGACAGCTTCAGCGCAGGCTATACACGCTCTATCGAATTCACAGTCACCGGCTTCGACGGCACCATCGCAACCGCTGCCGACATGGAGAAACTCTCGCTGAACCCCTCGGCAAACTTCACTCTCGCCGCCGATATCGATATGACAGGTGTTGAATACACTCCTGTACCGTACTTCTCAGGAAATATTGACGGTCAGGGCCACTACATCCGCAACCTCACCTTTAAGAACAGCGACCGCGACAAAGCCGCTCTCATCAGCGAATTCGCAGGTGAGTACATCAAGAACTTAGGCTTCGAAAACCTCACCATCGTGGGCAACGCCGACGTTGCCGCTGTTGCAGGTAAGACCACATCTAACGGCGTGATCAGCAATATTGTCGTTTCGAACTCTTATATCGAAGGCCGCGACCATGTAGCCTCGTTCGTAGGTAACCTCGACGGCAACGCCACTATCGTAAACTGTATCTCGAACGCCTCAGTAGCTACCCGCAGCTATCAGGTTGGCGGTATCGCCGGTGTACAGAACTACGGTACTATCGACAAATGTATCTTCGCCGGTACTGTAAGCAGCAAGGGCGGTGCCACCAACGTGTGCGGTATCTCCTCGCTTCTTGATAGCGATGGCAATCCCTCTGTAATCAGCAACTGCCTTGCAGCTGCCGCTTCTTACTCGAACTGCAACGACGCCAGCAACATCATCATTGCTCTTTCCGGCCGTCAGATGACCCTCGACAACAACTACGTTGCCGAATACTCGCTCCGCGACGGTGTACTCGTAAGCGGTAGCTATGCTGACACCCCCAACGGTGCAATCGCCACCACTGCCCAGATACGCAGCCAGGCATGGTACGCAGAAACCCTTGGCTTTGACTTCACCAACGACTGGAAATTCCTCGCCGGAGCCGATGGCAAGATGCTGCCCGTTCTCAAATGGATGGACGCTCCTCTGACCACTACATTCTTCAACCTTCCCACCACCGACGGTGTGAACCTCGTATACATCGAAGGTACTGAATTCTACAACTACACCACTATCTTAGGCTCTTGGGGCCAGAACGTGACTGTGTCGCAGATCAGTGGCGAAGACTATGCATGTGTAATTCCTGAAGAGGGCCGCATCTATGTAGGTAACGAAGACGGCGAGCTCGTCGCAGGTGCCGGTACCGCTACCTTCAAAGTAAGCGTTGATGCTGCTATCAGCAGCCTCTTCACCCTCGAAGGCCGCGACACATTCGATGTCAACGTATCTATCAATGGTGCTGAAACCGAAATCTCCACTGCTGATCAGTTCGTCAACATCCGCAAGAACCCCAGCGGTAAATTCGTATTAACCGCCGACATCGACCTCGCCGGTGTTGAATTCAACGGCTTCTGCAACGACGGTAGCTCTTCGTTCACCGGTACAATCGACGGTCAGGGCCACAGCGTCAAAAACTTCCACCTCGTATTCGACGAAGACGCATCGGCCAACAAGGGTCTCTTCGGCAAGACTTCAGGTGCTACCTTCAAGAACATCGGCTTCACCAACTTCTCTATCGACGGCTCAACCGCTAACCACGTTGGTCTCATCGGCCAGGGTTCGGCTTATTTCGAAAATATAGCTATCGTAGGTTTTGTTAAGGGCGACGACCACGTAGGTCTGGTAGCCGGCGACGCCGATGGCATCGAGATGCTCAACTGCTACGCTTACGGTATCGTTGAAGGTCGCTCGCAGATAGGCGGCTACTTCGGCTGCACCCTCGAAGGCGGCTGCACCCTTACCAACTGTCTGTCGAATGTTGAGGCAAGCGCCTCATTACGTGGCTGGGTCGGCGGTTTCATCGGCCTCATCGACAAAGATAACAGCATTGTAACCATCGAGAACTGTGTTTCGATCGGTAACTGCTCGGCTCAGGGTAGCGGTTCGCCCCTTGTAACAGCTCCCTTCATTGCAGGCAACGGAGCCGACGAAAATCCGAAAGCTGTGGTCAACTTCGCAGGTAACATCTACAACTCGACCGCAATTATGGACGCCGGTTCGGATTGGCCCTCGAAGAACGAAACTGCTGAAGGCGGTATCGTTGAGGCTGCCGCTCCCATGAACCCCAACGCACTTGCCACCGAAAGCACCTACACCGCTATCGATTGGGACTTTGAAAACGTATGGGTAATGAACACCACCGAAGACTACAAATATCCCGTCCTCAAGGGTGTACCCGTAGCTGACTTCACTGTCAGCGGTGAAAGCGAAATCGAAATCGCTGAAAGTGCTGTACGCATTGCCGCTACCAACGGTCAGATCAACGTTTACAGCCTTGGTGAAACTTCGTCGATCGCCGTTTACACTACAACCGGCATGAAGGTTGCCGCTGCCAACGTCAACGCCGCTGAAGCTGCTGTCAACGTACCCGCAGGACTGTATATCGTTGCCGTTGTTTCCGACGGCGCAACAACCACTGCCAAGGTGATTGTTAAATAACACTTGTCACACGAATCAATAGTGAGCCGGCGTCAGTTCGGCGTCGGCTCACATCTTTTACTTCTCCCGATGTAAAGGGATCAAATCAAACAATCACAATCTTATTATCATGGTAAAAATCAGTGCATCAGGCATCAGATATATCGCCTTGCTTATGGTGATGCTCCTTTCACTGCCTTGTTATGCCGAAATACTACAAGTCACCGGTCGTGTCCAGGATCAGGATGGCGAACCGCTTATCGGCGCAACCGTGCTTCAGAAGGACAACCTCCAAAATGCCGTTGTAACCGATGTCAACGGCACCTATAACATTTCTGTAAAACGTGGCGCTACACTTACCGCGAGCTACATAGGTTTCGAGAGCGCTGAGAAAAAAGCTAACGCTACAACTATCGACTTTATCCTCACTGAAACCGTCAACAGGCTTGACGAAGTTGTTGTTACAGGCTACACAACCCAGAAAAAGATTTCTGTGCTGGGAGCACAGAGCACACTGAAAATGGAGCACGTCAAGGCTCCTGTGGCCAATATGACCAACGTACTTGCCGGTCGCGTTGCCGGTGTGGTTGCCTTACAGCGTACCGGTCTTCCCGGCCAGGACGATGCCGACATCTGGATCCGTGGCCTTTCTACGCTCACAAACCGCAACGAAGGCCCGCTGGTACTCGTCGACGGTATCGAGCGAAGCTTCTCACAGCTTGACCCCGAAGACATCGAATCGATCACCGTGCTCAAGGACGCAGCTTCTACAGCCGTTTACGGTGTGCGCGGCGGTAATGGCGTAATCATCATCACCACCAAACCTGGTGTCGCCGGCACTCCCAAGTTCTCGTTCGACGTTTATCAAGGCATCACACAGCTGACCAAGGTGCCCTCGCTTGTCGACGGCGTCGACTACATGAACTATGTCAACGAGGCGTACATGAACTCAAAAGGTTCGATCTATTACACACCCCAGTACATTACCAACACAAAGATAGCCAACGGCTATCCTCTCAATGCTGAAGAAGCGGCTTACGCTGCCACCGTGGCCGGCGACCGCACCATCAACCCTTATCTCTATCCCAGTGTAAACTGGATGGACCAGATGTACCATAAGTACGGCTACAACGGACGTTACAACGTCAACATCCGCGGTGGTGCCCCCAATGCCACATATTATGTGTCGCTGTCGTACTATAACGAAAAAGGCCTGACCAAGACGGATCCTGCTCAGGACTACTCATCAGAAATCAAATATAATCGATATAACTTCCTTTCAAACGTCAACCTGAAGGCCACCAAGACCACAAAGGTCGACGTCGGCGTAAGCGGCTGGATTACAAATGGCAACTATCCCGCGCAAAGCATCACCGACATTTTCAGCAAGGCCATGCAGACCAATCCGGTCATCTACCCCGTGCAGTATCCCAACGGTGAAAACCCCGGTATCTCGGGCGACAACCGCGAACTCGATTCACCCTGGGTGACCCTTACCCGCCGCGGCTATCAGACACAGACCAACACTCAGGTCAACACCAACCTGAAGCTCACCCAGGATCTCGGCTTCTGGGAATGGTCGAAGGGTCTTGAAGTGCGTGCCTTAGTATCGTTCGACGTTAGAGCCAACCAGCGCATCAACTACAATGTCGATAACAGTACCTGGGGCCCCACCGCCACTCAGAATACTCAGACCGGTACTTGGGCCGACGACGAATTCCTCTATGATGCCGACGGCAACATCATCCTGACTGAAAAATACAAAGGCAACAAAAACATGTCGGTGGAATCCGACAAGTGGGTGTACCGCACATTCTACTTCGAAGGTGCCCTGACCTACAACCGCCGGTTCGCCCAGAAGCACAAGGTAAGCGCCATGGCCCTCTTTACCCTGCGCAATTATCTCGATGCCAACGACGGCGATCTTTTCAAGACACTGCCCTACAAACAGCAGAGTGTGGCATTACGTGCAACCTACGACTACAACAGCTGCTACTTTGCAGAATTCAACGGCGGCTACACCGGCTCCGAAAACTTCCTGCCTGGCAAGCGCTTCGGCTTCTTCCCCGCCGTGGCTGTAGGTTGGGTACCCTCGAACGAAAGCTGGTGGGCACCGCTCGACCCCGTTGTATCCTTCTTCAAGTTGCGTTACTCTTACGGTATCGTGGGTAATGACTCGTCGGACGGCCGCTTCACTTATTTTGCCAAGCTCAATGACGATGGCGGCAGCTATACCAACTACTGGACCGGTAACGGCGCAAGTGGCAGCTGGCACTATAGCTCGTACGGCTACACTCCCATGTGGTCGCGTGTACACAAACAGGACTTAGGTTTGGAAATGAATTTTTTCAATACCGATCTCAGTATCGTTGTCGACCTCTTCAAGGAACGCCGCGACCACATCTTCGTAGAGCGTACCGACCTTCCATTCCTCGCAGGCCTCGAGGCAAACCCATACGCCAATATCGGTATTGTGGAGAACAAAGGTTTCGAAGTATCTGCCGAATACACTCACCGCTTCGGTGACGACTGGCTGATTTCTCTTCGCGGCAACATGACATACAATAAAGACGTCGTGGTCGAGAACGCCCAGGCCGCTCCCGCTTATCCCTGGCTCGACCGTCGCGGTCACAATGTGCTCGCAACCTGGGGCTATGTCGCCGACGGACTCTACACCAGCAAAGAGCAGATCGAAGAGCGCGGTATAACACAGTTCGGCGAAACATATCCCGGCCAGCTCACCAAACCCGGCGATATCATGTATCGTGACCTTAACGGAGACGGCCATATCGACGACTATGACCAGACATGCATCTCGCGTGGCGACATTCCCGCAGTCTACTACGGTTTCGGAGGCGACTTCCGCTTCAAGAACGTAGGCCTCGGCATCCTCTTCCAAGGTACGGCTAAAGCCGACCGTCTGCTCTCCGGCAACGGTATCATGCCTTTCCAGAGTTCGAGCGGCGGCGGTACTCTGTATGCCAATATCGTTGACCGCTGGGATCCCGAGAACCCCGAGAATACCGACGTATTCTATCCCCGCCTGGCATGGGGTGGCACCGACCCGTCGAACGAAAACAACTACAAAGCCAGCACCTGGTGGCTCAAGGACATGAGCTTCCTGCGTCTGAAACAAATGACCCTATCCTATTACTTCCCCAAGTCATGGCAGAGGGCAGGTTTCAAAGGCGGACGCTTCTATCTTATGGGCGAGAATATATTTACATTCAGCAAATTCAAACTCTGGGATCCCGAGCTCAACACGTCCAACGGTATCTCGTATCCTAACGTTCGCACCTTCTCTATCGGTGTTAACTTCAATATCTAATCAGACTTGAATATGAAAAATAATAAAATAATCGGAATAGCGCTTCTTGCCGCCGGCATGGTGTCGCTGCCTTCTTGCGACAGCTACTTCGACGATGTGCCCAATAATGCCACCACTATCGACGACATCTTCCAGAACCGCGGCCTCACACTCGGTTGGCTCACCAACATCTATTCCTTCTATCCCGACTGCACTAACCGCTACGCCGAGAACACAGCCATGTATTGGAACGGTGGCTCCATCGAAGGTTACCTGCCCTGGGACTGGGTTGAGACTCACGACATCATTCAGGGCTCCCTTACCCCGTCGACAAGTTTCGTTACCCGTCTGTGGAAGCAGTACTATATCGGCATCACCAACTGCAACATCTACATGAGCAAGGTCGACGAATGTGCCCCCATGCTCGAAAGCGAAAAAATCATCACCAAGGCCGAGGCCCGCGCATTCCGCGCCTTCTTCTATCTCAACCTTATGAAGCTCTTCGGTCCCGTGCCCCTGATGGGCGACCATGTAAGCTCCAACGATGACGAAATCGCCATGTATCAGAAGCCTCGCAATACTGTCGACGAATGTTTCGACTACATCATATCCGAGTTCAAGGCCGTTCTCGACCAGAAAGTGCTGATGTCGAGCTTCGATGGAAGCGGCGCCTACGACGACAAGAACAAGGGCAGTCTTACACAAGAGGCTGTGGAAATGCTCCTTTGCGACGCATACCTCTTCCGTGCATCTTACCTCTATAACGGCGATACATACTTCGCCGACGTTGTCAATCAGGACGGCACCAAACTCTTCCCCGCCGAGAGAGATGAAGACAAATGGCGCGACGTCAAGACCCAGGCCCTGAAAATCATCAACAGCAGCAAATATTCGCTCGTCTACCGCGACGTTTACGACCATCTGGTCACAAACCTGTCGCAGGCCTGCCCGTTCAAGTCGGTTTTCTATGCCAGCATGGGTAGCGCAACCAACGAAGAACTCATCTATGGCCGTACCAACTCAAGCCTCGAGACATACGCGATGGTTCCCCGTTTCTCGGGCCTGCCTTCGAGCTACGACAAAGGCGCCGGTGCCCTCACCATCCCTCTGGAATTCGTCGACCTTTATTTCACCAACAAAGGTCTTCGCATCGAAGATGACCCCGACTATTTCACCTACGACACCAACGAACCTCCTACAGCCGTTCGAGGCACCAACGCCATCATCCAGACCACAGCTTACAACGACCCGCTCTCGGCGTACGAATACTTCGTACCGGTATCGTCGGGTGGCTCGGTAACATATCCAGGCCCCACTTCGATAATGAAGCAGTTCTACAATCGTGAAGCACGCTTCTACCTCGCGGTTACCTTCCAGAACCGTCCGTGGAATTTCCAGGGAGGCGCCGCTGTACAGATGCAGTTCAACGGCAACTCAGGCGCCGACGGTCGTACGCACGACTATCCTGTCTTCGGCACCATTGTCCGCAAGAACTATTATTCCAAGCAGTCAGGCTGGGATATGACTTGTGAATACCGTCTGGCAGAAGTTTATCTCGACTATGCCGAAGCCTGCGCCGAACTTGGCGAATTCAACGAAGCCCTCAAGTATGTCAACAAAATCCGTAGCCGTGCCGGTGTGGGTCAGTATGGACTCTCGACAGGCGACAATGGCAAGGATATCCGCGGCCTCGAAAAAGTGAAACTTCCCGCATACGACAAGGAAACCATCCTCAAGGCAATCTATCGCGAGCGTATACTCGAACTTGCATACGAAAACAAGCACTACTTCGACGTACGCCGCTGGAGCGTGGCCGACGGCAAATGGCGCAACGGCGCCGAGATGACCGACGGCTGGATATATCCTTCTTACCATAAAGGCGGTGAAGGCGGCACAATGACCGGTTTCAACATCAACAACGTAGGCCAGACCGACGAAAACAAGAACGTCAACTTCTACAAGCGTATCAAACAGCAGGAACGCGTATTCATAAAGCGTATGAGTCTCCTTCCAATTCCGCAGGGTGAAATCAACCGCAACAAGATGTGCGTGCAGAATCCCGGCTGGTAATTTGCTGCTATAGCATTTGTTTTTCCGAATTATTTCATTATTTTTACAATAATAAACCCCTAAAGAGGGAGTACTGATTTCCCGGTGCTCCCTCTATTAAAATCAAAATTGACCTTGAGAAAGATTCTTTACGCCCTATTTTTTCTGACCTTATTCTTAGAGTCGTCGGCTCTTGAAAGCGGCAAGACTTGCAGTATATCACTCGGCGATAAGGCCATATTTGTGCAAAATGCCAATATTCAAAACTCCAAGCCGGTAGTTTTGTGGAGTGATACGCGAGTGCCCGCACAACGTTGGTCTCTTGAACCGGGCGACGACGGTACCTATGCATTTGCCAATCTGTATACCAACTATTATCTGGGCGTTACCCGGCAGAGTGCCGGTGCGGAAATTTGTCAACGCGTCTACAGTATGTACCTGAGCCGATGGAAACTCGAGCAGTGCGATGGCGGCAATCGACTGCTGCTTGCCGGTAACGAGGATATGTGTCTGGCCGCCTCGTCAAACGATGAAGGCGCCGCCCTGACACTCGTCGACAAGAATGTGGCCGACCCTGCGCTGAGCGTGTTCACTATTACCGAAGACGACATCACCATACCGACTGCTTTCGATGCCGGTGTGCGCGACGCCATGTTGGACGGTTTTCTTCGGCAATACTATCACGATGCCCCAGTGGGCCATGTGCTCGGTGGCGGCGGATGGTGGGGCGATGCAGAGATGTTCGAGACCATTCTCGACGCTTTCGCCACTACCGGCGATCTACGCTATAAAGAGCTGTTCAACGAGCTGTATCTCAATTTCATCAGCCGTAATGGCTCTGACTGGAGCGACAACGAATACAACGACGACATCACATGGATGACTCTTGCATGTCTCCGTGCATATAAATATTTCGGCACTTCCGCTTATCTCAACATTGCCAGAGATAACTTCACACGCGTGTATAATCGTGCACATCAGCCTTTCGGTACCCTTATTTGGAAGCAAAGTCAGGATAATAAACTTGGCACCAACTCTTGCATCAACTGTCCCGCTACCATTGCCGCCTGCTATCTTGGGCAGCTTACCGGCGACAAATCGTGGTACACCAAGGCTTTGACCATCTATGCAGGTCAGCGCAAACTCCTGTTTAACGCCAACACCGGTGAAGTTTGGGACAGCCGCGCATGGAACAGCGACGGCTCCATGGCGTCGGACTTCAACTCTTGGGTATCGACCTACAACCAGGGTACCATGCTCGGAGCAGCAGTGGCCCTCTATGATTATACCAAGGATGATATGTTTATCAGCGATGCCAGAAAAATATACGAGCGTTCGCGCGACCACCTGACCAACAGCGACAAAATTATTAGTGTATGCCAGACCATCAATGGCGACTTGTGCGGTTTCAAAGGTATCCTGATGCGTTATGTACGCGCCTATGCTGAGTCGCAGCACCTCGAAGAACCGATGCTCTGGCTTGAAAAAAATGCCTGGCATGCATATCAGAACGGTAATTCCAACGGCGTGATCTGGTCGGCATGGCTCACCAAAACGGCCGAAGACCTGAAGCGCATCGAGGGCAACGACCTCAAGGACGTAAACAACGATGCTTTCGGCTCGTCGACAGCTGTGTCGGTTGCTTTCAACGCGCATGTAAACCGCATGTTCAGTAAGAATGCGGCCGAAGGTCTCGAAGCAATGTACTTCGACGACATCCAGTTTACCCAACTCGATGATCAGCATGCCGACGGCGACACACCCAACACCACGCCCACGTTTTTAACCAATGGCTACATCTGTTTCCGCAACGTTGATTTCGGTAGCGAAGGCCTCAACCGGGCCATCGCGCGTACGAGTGCGGCCGGCGGACGCTCCTATATCAAGCTTTATGTCGACTCCATATCCGATTCGGGCCTTTTGGGCCGAAGCACGGGATTTCTGGGCAAGCCCTGGCAGGAAGTAAGCATTGACACCGACCGCTCGCTCACCGGTGTCCATGATGTCTTTGTTCAATTTGTCGGCCCCGGCGTGCAGTTCCATAATATCCGATTCACCGGCGATGAAAGCGGCGTATTGAATATCTCCGCCCCAGGTGCCGCATCTATGCGTCTCAATGGGTGTGAACTCGTCATTGAGTCGACCGAAGATGCCATACTGAGCATATTTAATGTTGCGGGAGCGCTTGAAACATACACCAATGTAGTGGCAGGAACGACGTCGGTAACAGTGCAGACGGGCATCCATATCTGCCGCCTGAGCGGTAGCAATAGTGTTACCACTATCAAAGCAATCGTAAACTAATCACCTAAATAATTAGAAATCAGATGAAGATATATCCCACCCTACTTATGCTTGCAGCCGGTTGCTCAATGGCGTATGCCGACGCCATTACAGAGCAGCAGGCCCTTGCAAATGCATGCATGTTCATCGAGCAGAGCGGCCCGCAGACCTCCATGCGCCGAGTTGCCGGCAAAAAGCCTGTGCTTACCAAGGCTTTGGAAGGCCGCGGCTTCTATGCTTTCAATATCAACGGCGATGCCGGCTATATCGTCACATCCGGCAGCGACCGCACGCAAGCGGTTCTGGGCTATTCCGACCACGGATCGCTCAATCCCGACAATATGCCCGAGCCATTGAAATATTGGCTCGAAAGCCTCGACAAAGCCGTCGAAAGCATTGAGGCCGGCATACCTCAGAAAAAAGTCCTCACGGCCAACAATGTCGCACGCGTGGCCGACAAGACTGCCATCGCACCGTTGGTGACGTGCAAATGGAATCAGGGCGATCCCTTCAATATCATGACACCCTCGTATGTCGACCAGAACACCGGAGCCACCTACGCACATAGCGCCACTGGCTGCGTTGCTACCGCAACGACCCAGATAATGTACTACTGGAAATGGCCCCAGGACGCCTGCGCAGCAATTCCCTCATACACATACAACTGGTCGGGAAACGTCAGGACTACCGAAGCCCTGCCTCCGGTAGTGTTCGACTGGGATAACATGACCGATACATACGACAGCCGGTCGAGCCAAAAATCAAAAGAAGCCGTAGCACAGCTGATGCTATACGCCGGCCACGGCATGCAGTCGGGTTATGCCGGGGCTACAGGTGCCACATCCTATAATGCACTCAATGCCCTCAAAAACTACTTTGGTTACAACAGGGATGCATATATAGCCGATCAGCTCAACTACACCTACCAGGAGTGGGAAGATCTGTTCTACAACGAACTCTCTGCCGGCCGTCCGCTGCTGATGGGTGCCGACAACTATGAACGTACAGGCGGTCATGAGTTTGTGGCCGACGGATATGACGGCAACGGCCTCTTCCACATCAACTGGGGATGGGGCGGCTGGGACGACGGATACTTCGTCCTCACCGTTATGGCTCCCGATAATCAAGGCATAGGTGGCTCTACAGATGCCAATGGCTATTCCATGGGACAGAACGTGTGTATCAACCTGTGGCCGGCTAATGTCGCACCGAGTCAGGAAACCGTCCGTGCCTCGATCTCCAATATCAGTGCCGGTCAAAGCAAGATACGCAAGAACTCCGACGGTGTATTCTCGCTAAGTTTCACCTACGATCTGCGTACCCTCCTGATGAATCAGTATACCGTCGAGCATGCATTCCGCCTGACAGCCGACGACAATACCATCGTTGACGACGCCATTTCCGCTGCTAAATATGTAATGTATCCGTCGTACCGCTATAATTTCAATGCTTCGATAAAGCTGCAGAACCTTGCCGACGGCACTTACAAGCTGTCGGGCATTTCCCGACTGGCCGACAGCCAGGAATGGCTGGCCGACGACCATTCCGACAGAAACTATATACAGCTTGTCGTCAGCGGTGATGAAATGACCGTTGAAGTCAAACCCGGCATGGGCAGCAAACTTGTGGTCAATTCGCTCAATCTCGAGGGTGCCACCGAAGTCGGACAATGGCAAAAAGTAGTCTACAACATTACCAACAACGGCAATGATTTCTACGGCGAGACTTATCTCTTTGTTGATGGTAAACTTTCTTCAGGCAACACCATAAGTATCCCCGCCGGCGCTACCGCCGATATTTACTACAAATTTCAGCCTGCCAACAACCTGGGCGTACACAATTTCCTGCTGTCGTCTTCGACCAACGTCAGTGCGTCGAGCACAATAAGCGATATCGACCGCATGTTTAATCTCGACTGTATGTGGAAGGCCGACGGCACCATGATGGCGCTTCCCAAGATTGGGACTTCAAGTTACGAGGTTCCTGCAGATATTGCGGCACTGTATCTATACGGTTCGTCGCCCCGCTCCATCGCCGTTAGCAGCGCCAACCCCAACCTCGTGCTATATTACGACGAGAATGTTAAGATCTCAAACCGAATGGAAACGATCATGCGCAAGTATATAACCAATATCGTTATAGGCGGCAAGGCCGTGGAAGCCGGATTCAAAGATGGCTATAATGTATACATACCCATGGCGTTCACGGCCCAGACGGCAAGCTACACAAGAGAGAATATGCCCACATGGAGTACACTTGCGCTGCCCTTCGATGTCGACCGGATCGATATCGAAGGTGTTCAGGTCGATTGGTTTACTTCCAAGGACGACCTCGACAAGAAAATCTTTGTGAAACGTTTTGCAGGCAACCGTGCCGCTCAACTGCGTTTCTCACATACCTCCGAAATAAAGGCAAATACACCTTATTTCGTCGGTCTTGCGGGCAATCTCAACGGTTCCTCGTTCGACCACACAGGCAAGAACGTCACATTCTCAGGCTCCAATGTACTTGTAGAGATATCCGGAGAACACACCGACAACTTTGTGCCCAAGAACGTAAAGATGTTGCCGTGCTATTCTACCGGCTCCAAGGACAAGATGTTCGGCATCGACGAAAATTTAGAAAACTTTGTGCCGGTCGATAAACTCGAGCCATTCCATGCCTACGTCAACACCACCAGTAGCGCTACAAGCTATTCAATCTACTATGACGAAGGTGAAGGCCAAAGCGGCGTCGAAGACGTTGCCGTTGACATCGAAGGCATTTCGCCCCAAGCTCCTGTATATAATCTCCAGGGAGTGCCTACGGGTACTTACGCGGATTTTGACAGTCTCCGACCGGGCCTCTACATTGTGGCCGGCCGCAAAATCTTCAAGAATCAATAATTGCGGTCCGACACAACTTTTTGATTATACTGAAAATAAGGGCCGACGCCGATTCATGGACGGCAAGCCCTATATTCCGACTTATTTTAAATTAGATGACCTCAAATCAGGCAAACATATCATCATCAAGAAAAGCGCTAAGCCAAACCCTGAGTGGGGTAAGGACGAAAAAGATTATCCATACCCATTCTCTCGAAATAAATAACCATCACATAATATAATAACCATGTATAGAACTGATAAACGAATTGTCATTACACTTGATGCCGGCGGTACTAACCTGGTATTCGGTGCAATGCGTGGATGTGAATATATCACCACGCCAATAACCTATCCGTCAAACGCCCATGACCTTGATTTGTGTCTCGCAACTATCGTCAAAGGTTTTAAAGAAGTCATCGAGTCGCTTGATGAAAAACCTGTGGCAATAAGTTTCGCATTCCCCGGTCCGGCCGATTATCCCAATGGCATTATTGGCGGTTATCTGCCCAATTTCCCATCGTTCCGCAACGGAGTTGCCTTAGGTCCGTATCTTGAACGTGAGTTTGGTATCCCTGTATATATTAATAATGATGGAGACCTCTTTGCCTATGGCGAGGCATTGTGCGGCGCGCTGCCGGCCATCAATAAGAAACTTAAGGCAAGTGGTAGCGCCAAGCAATATAATAACCTCATCGGTTATACATTCGGTACAGGTTTTGGTGTCGGCATTGTTGTAGATGGCAAACTGAACCGCGGTGATAACTCCTGTGTAGAGACATTCTGTCTGCCTCATAAGACCAAGCATGGCATAATGGCAGAGGAGGGAGTGTCGGTTCGCGCTATAAAGCGTGTATATCGCGAACTTAGCGGTGACGAACGCACTGACCTTACACCTAAGGACATTTGTGAGATTGCTGATGGCAAACAGTCTGGTGACTCAGAAGCAGCCAAGAAGGCTTTCGCAGAAATGGGTGAGACCGCCGGTTTCTCTATGGCCTTGGCAGCCTCTCTTATTGACGGCATTATAGTAATCGGCGGTGGCATAACAGCAGCGCGCCATCTAATGATTGACGCAATTCTCAAAGAATTAAGAGGTACAGTATGCACGCTTGACGGCACAATGGTCAAGTGTGTGCAGCCGGAAGTGTTCTACCTTGACAATCCAGAAGAATTTGAAAAATTCTCAGCTGGCGCACGTCAGACCATAATGATTCCAGGTACGGATATCCAGGTGATATATGATCCCATGAAACGACTTGGCGTAGTGTTCTCTGAAATTGGAGCCAGCAAGGCAATATCAGCTGGTGCTTACGCTTTTGCATTATCACAACTTGACTCAAAGGACGTTGAATAATATAGGGAAGTTGCTTGTGGGTATAACATTGCCCCTTTTAGGAATATCGTGTTCAGATAGCCATAATAAAGACTCTGAAACGCACTTTACCGACTATGTGAACCCATTTATCGGTACTGGCGATCACGGCCATGTGTTTTTGGGGGCAAATGTGCCTTTCGGCATGGTTCAATTAGGCCCCTCACAATTTGTTAAAGGATGGGACTGGTGTTCAGGCTACCACGCTTCAGATTCAACCCTTCTCGGCTTCAGCCATACCCATTTAAGTGGGACGGGTATAGGCGACTTAGGCGATATATTAGTGCTGCCTGTCATAAACAAAGAAGATACCAGCTCAGCATTTACCCACGATAAAGAAGTGTGTCGTCCCGGTTACTATAGTGTTGTACTTGACGATTCTGGAATTAATGCAGAACTGACAGCCACCACACGCACCGGATTTCACCGCTATACCTTCCCGGCTGACGCTGACACAGCCTATGTCAAATTAAATTTGACCTATGGTATAGGCTGGGACAAGCCTACCGAAACCCAGATTGTGGTTGAAAACGATAGCACTGTTTCCGGCTACCGCTACTCAAAAGGATGGGCGAGAAACCAGAAAATCTATTTCACAGCTCAGTTCTCACAGCCGTTCGTCGCTCATTATGGCGACAATAGGGACATGACTTTTGCCTTTGACGCGAATTCATCACCTCTGTTTATGAAGGTTGGCGTTTCGCCTGTAAGTGTAGAAAATTCAAAGCTTAATCTCACGACCGAGAACAGTGGCTGGGACTTCGATGCAGTTGCCAAATCGGCTGATGAATCGTGGAACAAACAGCTCGCCAAGATTGATGTCAAAAGTAACAGCGATACCGACAAACGTAAATTCTATACGGCTTTATATCACACTATGTTTGCCCCGGCGGTATTCAGCGACGTAAATGGTGATTATCGTGGTGCTGATGGTCAGAATTATAATACCGATGGTAAATTCGCAGATTACACCATATTCTCTCTTTGGGATACATATCGTGCGGCTCATCCACTCTCAACTATCATACATCCTGATTTGCAAGGAGATTATGCCAACACCTTTATAAACATCTATCGTCAGCAGGGTAAATTACCCGTATGGCATCTGCACGGTAATGAAACAAATTGCATGATTGGCAATCCGGGAGTTATCGTTTTAGGCGACTTGTTGATGAAGGGCTTTGTAAGTGACTCAGCAGGGGCTTATGAAGCTATGAAGGTATCTTGTCTGCTTGACGAACGCTCGCTCGGCGCGTTGAAACAATATGGCTACGTGCCATATGATGCACCCGGATGCGATGAAAGTGTGGCAAAAGGTCTTGAATATGCCATTGCTGACAATGCCGTTGCCAAAGTTGCTGCCCTGCTCGGAGAGGAAGAAGACCAGAATTATTTTGAAGAGAGAGCCGCTTCATACAGCAAATATTTTGACAGTGAGACCAATTTCATGCGCGGAAAATCTATGGACGGAAAATTCCGTGACGAGGTATTTAATCCGTTTGCGACTACACACAGAGCCGATGACTATTGCGAGGGCAATGGTTGGCAATATGTATGGCTTGTACCCCATGACCCACATGGACTTATCAATCTGTTTAGCTCAGAAGAAGAGTTTGTCAACAAGCTTGATTCGCTTTTCACGGTTGAAGGACAGCTCGGTGACGATGCATCGCCAGACATCAGCGGCTTGATTGGCCAATATGCCCATGGTAACGAGCCGAGTCACCACACGGTCTATTTATATAATTATGTGGGACAGCCATATAAGGCTGCGCCTATCCTCCGTCAGATAATGAATGATTTATACAATGACGGTATGGCAGGTTTGTGCGGCAACGAAGATGTCGGACAAATGTCGGCATGGTTTGTATTGTCTTCTATGGGATTGTATCAAGTGGAACCGACAGGCGGAAAATTTGTGTTCGGTACTCCTTTGTTTGATTCTGCCATTGTTGAAGTGGGAGATGGAAAGAGGTTGGAAATACAGGCTCATAATAATTCGGCTGATAACATCTATATACAGGAAGTCAGATTCAACGGAGAGCCTTACGAAAAATCATATATCGAATTTGACCAAATAAAGAATGGCGGAACACTTGAATTTGTAATGGATGCAACTCCGTCAGAGACATTTGGAGTAAACAATGATGCAAGACCGTAGAAAAATCTCCCCCATCTCTTGGATTCCCACTGCATATTTTGCAATGGGACTGCCATTTGTGGCCATATCTTTAGCATCGGTCATAATGTTTGCCGACCTCGGCATTGATGAGGCTAGTATAACATTCTGGACGTCGCTGCTGATATTGCCATATACGATTAAGCCTCTTTGGAGTCCTTTATTGGAACTATATTATACCAAAAAGCATTTTGCCTTAGTTTGTGCTATGCGGTATCTGTTTCGGTTTGATAGCGTTTCTGTTGCCGGTTCCTGATTTCTTTGCGTTTGCCATAGCTATAATGGCTGTGATTTCAATAAGTGGCGCAACGAATGACATCGCTACCGACGGTATATATCTGACAGCAATAGATAAGAAAACACAGGCGAAGTATATCGGTTGGCAAGGTGCTTTCTACAATCTTGCAAAAGTGCTTGTCAACGGCGGACTGGTGTATCTTGCCGGAGCCATTATTACTCATTTTAAGGCCGAGGACCCGGATAATGCGGCTAAATATGCATGGATGATTATCATGGGAATTATCGCATGCGTGATGGTTGCCGTCGCAATCTATCATTGGTTCTTCCTGCCTACCGGCTCGAAAAATGAAGAGTCGCCGGCAAGTTTCCGAGGTGCAATGGTTTCATTGTTAGATGTATTCAAAGACTTCTTCACCAAGAAGCATATTTGGCTATACATATTATTTATATTATGTTATCGTCTGACCGAAGGTTTTGCAGTAAAGATGGTGCCATTGTTCCTAAAAGCGCTGGTTGATATGGGAGGCTTAGGCTTGTCAAATGAATCAATCGTAAAGATTGGGCATTGTATCTCACATTCTGACTTAAACGATGGCCGTGTATTGGAAATAAATTCAGAAAAATAATAATTAATTGATATTATGATATATAAATTCAATCCCATACTTAAAACTACAATTTGGGGCGGTGATAAAATCGCAACATTTAAAAATATTGCCACTGACTGGAAAACCCAGGGTCGGATGACCCCTTGAGTCAGGCTGATTTGCCCCCTTTGGCCAAAATTGCACTGACCCTTTTGCCCAGAATAAAAATGACCCCTGTCGACGAAATGTCAGCAGGGGATTTTATATGTATCTTTGAATTCCGTTTTGGCCGACGGGGATATAATTCAAAGAAACATGAATACAAAATTAAAAAACATTCTCCTGTGTTACGCATCAGGAATGGGAATAAAAAGCATCAGCAGTGCTTTTGACATCTCCCGGAACACGGTGCGACGCTACGTGAGGATGTATCAGGACAGCGGTATCCCCGCTGAGAAGCTGCCGTCGCTGAGCGACGCGCGGCTACAGGAACTGTTCGCCATACCCGGAGCGAGGGAGCGTCAGCCGTCAGAACGGCAGATCAGGCTCGAAGCCCTATTGCCTGAATATGCGGCCAGGCTTTCCCGCAGGGGCATGACTGTCAAGAAACTCTATGAAGAGTACCGTGCCGTACATCCCGATGGATACCTCAAGGCATCATTCGGAATGAAGCTAAGGCAGTTCATGCTGCAGACCAACGCCATTGGTCATGTCGAGCACCGCGCCGGAGACCAGATGTATATCGATTTTGCCGGAAACCGACTGGAGATAGTTGACGAAGCAACAGCGGAGGCGCGGAAAGTCGAGGTGTTTGTCGCGCTACTTCCGTGCAGTCATTACACATACTGCGAGGCCGTGTGGTCGCAGAAGAAGGAGGACCTCATCAAGGCGTGCGAGAACGCCATCCATTTTTATGGAGGGGCTCCGTGTGCGATTGTGCCGGACAACCTGAAGTCCGCCGTCACGCGCAGCGACCGCAACGAACCGGTAATCAATGCTGACTTCGAGGCTTTCGCCGACCATTACGGCTGTGCCGTAGTACCGGCCCGCGTGCGCCATCCCAAGGACAAGGCTCTGGTGGAAAATGCGGTAAAACTGATGTATCGGTCAGTATATGTAGACCTTGAGGGGATGGTGTTCCATAATCTGGAATCGCTCAACGAAGCCATTCTTAAATCCGTTGCGGCATTCAACGCCCGGAATCTTACCCGCCGCAAGGAATCACGCCGTCAACTCTTCGAGGCTGTCGAAAAGGACAGTCTGCATCCATTGCCGACAAACCGCTATCAGATGAGACAGCGGGCTGTCGCCACAGTCCGGCGTAACAGTTACGTCACCCTCAACAAACATCATTACAGTGTGCCTGTGCAATATGTCGGCAAACGTGTGGAGATAGTCTATGATGCTGAAACAATCGATATCTTTCATGGCTTCACCCATGTGACCACACATCACCGCAACGACACTCCTTACGAATATACCACCAAGCCGTCACACAACCTGCCGGGGCGCAAAGGGAGCTGCGAGAGTGACATTGAAGAACTGCTTTCACGCGCGGCTCAGATTGACAATATCGTAGTACACTATTTGCGGACGGTCATCGAAGACAGACGCTATCCGGAACTCGCCTTCAGGGCATGCCGAGGCATCATGAAACTGGAGAAAAAGTATGGACAGGAACGACTTGTATCAGGTTGTGCCGCGGCCATGGATGCGCGCCTCTACAGTGTCAGCGACATGGTTGACATCCTTGAGTCCGGGGCCGACGCGGATTATCTGCCGGGGGCTGATGCCGACGGCAACGAACGTCTGACACCGGCCTACTGCAATATACGCGGTAAAGAATATTTTGCCGCCAGCATCAAACAATCAACCAATAACGACAACGTACAGAATGGAAACAAACGATAAGACGACACCCATAACTCCTGAAAAGGACCGAAACACCATCTCTATGGACCTCATGCACCGCATGCGCCTGCACGGCATGGCGGCCGCGTTCACCGAAAGCCTCCAGTCCACTCTTGCAGAGATAATGACACCAGACAGCTTTCTGAACTGGTTGCTCTCCAGGGAATGGGACTACCGGGCTGCACGCAATATCGAGCGGCTGGTGAAAAATGCAAACTTCCGATATGGCGACGCTTCAATGGCACAGATAGACTACACCCTGCCGCGTGGCCTCGACAGCAACCAGATGGAGCGTCTTGCCTCGCTTGATTTTGTCCGCAAGGGAGACAACCTGTTCATAACCGGTTGTTCCGGCACTGGGAAAAGTTATCTGGCAACAGCATTGGGTTACGAGGCCTGCAAGGCCGGAATGCGAGTCCTTTACGCAAACGCCTCAAAACTCATGGGCACCCTGAAAATCGCAAAAAACGAGGGCACAATCGAGACCGAGTTGAAAAAACTCGAAAAAACTCAACTCCTGATACTCGATGACCTTTTCCTTGTTCCACTCGACGCAAAGGAACGCGCCCATCTGACGGAAATCATCGAAGACCGTCACGGACGCAAGTCAATCATCGTAACATCCCAGCTTCCCGAACTGGACTGGTACGATGCGATCGGTGACTCGACTGTGGCCGATGCCATACTCGACCGCATTGTCCACACCGCCCACCGCATCACCCTTACCGGTGAAAGTGTCCGCAAGCTCAAAGCCTTCAAAAACAGATAAACCAAAATAAAACTGACCCCGTCGGCCAATCTCTAAGGGGGTCAAAAATAAAATATTTTCAGGGGGCAAATCGACCTTAGCCAAAGGGGTCATCCGACCCTGGGTTTTCCATACTTTGACAAAAGTGCCGGAATGTCTGCAATCCGTTCCCTCGGAAGCTCCCTCTGGGAGCAGGAGAAATGCAATCACAATCGGCGCAAAATATTGAAAAGCAACCCAATAACCCCTAAAAAGGGAGCAAATTCAGTGTAAAATTTCTTGCTCCCTTTTTGCACACCGGATATTGCCGTATATTGCGCCGATTTGGGGTAGGAGGCAAAAAGCAAAACCTCTGAAAATCGTTGATTTTCAGAGGTTTTCTTCGATTTGATAAATCTTATCGTGATCCGCCTGGGGCTCGAACCCAGGACCCCAACATTAAAAGTGTTGTGCTCTACCAGCTGAGCTAGCGAATCATGGCTTTGGAAGCCCCATGGGCTTTTCCCTAAAAGCGATGCAAAGTTATGAAGTTTTTTTCAAATAGCCAAATATTGGGAGTCTTTTTTTATTTTGAAGAGTCAACAATAAAGTGCATGCAGGTTCAACTGGCAAGTGCAAAATCATCTAAACCGCCTTGAAGAACTCAACTTTTGGCGAGGAGAAATTCAGTTTTTCTCTGTGTCTGCGGTTGATTTTCGCCTGTACGCAGTCAAGCCCGGCCTGTTCAACCATTCTGAAGTCAGTCCCTTTGGGGAAATATTGGCGCAATAGTTCGTTTGCATTTTCCACCGCACCCTTTTGTCCCGAACAAAATGGATCTGCAAAATACACTACAGAATCAAGCCTGAGAGCCAGCCACCTGTGACACATGAAATCGCTGTCGTTATCAGTAGCTATGGTCAGTATGTGCCATTTATATTTTCTGTGCTCGCCGTTGTTGCGTTGTAAGCCAGCAGAGGGGGCGACGGGCTTGGGAGGGCTTGCCCCCCTCCGAATACAGACCAAACTTCACCGAAGTTTTTGCACTTCGGTTTTAAAGCTACAGTCTTTTTTTATTTAAGAGCTTGTTTAAAAACGATTGTTAACAGAAGTGAGTTTTCGGAGAGTAATAACAACAGCTGCGACTATGAGCATTTCGTTGGCTGATTCTGTCGTTTCCTCGTAATTCCTGCACAGTCTTCTGAAGTTTTCAAGCCATGCAAATGTTCTCTCCACGACCCATCTTTTCTTTGCCGGGACAAACTGACCGGAATAATTTGA
>Ga0209064_1001325_pt1 | contig 40094 bp, 46 predicted proteins | sample Inofromicrocosms_FD_187498 | JGI IMG/M metagenome (GOLD analysis project Ga0209064, IMG submission 187498) | Mouse cecum microbial communities from Vienna, Austria - Inoculum for glucosamine and mucus D2O microcosms (SPAdes) (version 2) | ecosystem: Host-associated > Mammals > Digestive system >... | reverse complement strand
TTAAAAAGATATAAAAGTCAAGAAGAATCGTTATTAACAATATAAGGTATTCAAAGTATATATTTTTCAAAAAAGTGTGACATATGTTTGACTAACCTACACTTTTGTACAACGCAGATAGAGTTTTTTTATTGACTCATAATTTATGTTATAATATAATTATTAAAGATTAAAATTCACGGAGGAAAAATGGAAGATAATTCTTTAGAACAAGAAAAAAAATCTAAAAATAAACCAAAACTAAAAATACTAAAACAAATTATTTTAGTTTTATTTCTACTTGGCATCATATGTTGTGATATTATAGTATATCTATTATACGGACCATGGCACGGATTTCGAGATTGGTTAATTACAACTGCTATGACTACTTTTACTCACCAATATTTAGCTACCTGGTTTTATAGCAATGAACAAATCGAAGAATGTTTAAATAGAAATAGAATAGAAGCACTTACTGGATATACAGATGAAAGTCTTATTAATATAATCAATTATAACCAAATAAAAGTTAGTTCATATAAAAACGAATATGAACGTCAAATATTAGAAAAAGATCCTAATAATAATGATTATAAAATTATAGAAATAGATGGTAAAAAATATCATGGATATATGGCAGTAATTTATGACCCTTCAAGAATTCAAGTCTGCGTCGCTAATAACTTAGGAAGTAGTAATGGAGAAATGATAGAAACAATTTCTAAAAGAAATAATGCCATACTTGCAATCAATGGTGGAGGTTATACCGTACCTAAACCCAGTATAATGGAACTTCTTGGAATAACTATTAGTAACAATAATTTACTCTCTTCAAATCATAATAATATTATAGGTTTCAACAAGAATAATAAACTAATATTAGGTAATTTTTCTTCAGAACAAGCTTTAAATAATAATATAAGAGACTGTGTATCATTTGTTCCATATTTAATTTTAAATGGTAAAAAAGCAGAAATATATGGTAATGCAGGTTATGGAACAGCTTCTAGAACAGCAATCGGTCAAAGAGCTGATGGCATTGTTTTATTCTTAGTGTTAGATGGTGATAGAAAAAACTTGAAGGAGCTACAATGCAAGACTTAATCGGCATTTTTGAAAAATATGGTGCTATTAACGCAGCCAATTTAGATGGTGGAACTTCCTCATCTCTTGTTTGCAAAAACAAAACAATTAATGATGTACGTCATGGAGGACACCCAATTCCAACAGCATTCATACTAAAAGCAGATGATTCTGATGATGGAGACTATAGTGTAGTAAAAGATAAAGTAGATAACGAATAAAAAATATTTCAAAAGCTATTCAAAAAAGAATAGCTTTTTATTTATACATTATATTATAAAAATATTACAATATAATGTCTTTTATTGACTCTTTTTAGTAATTACAATATAATTTTAAAAGTGTTAATATTAATCTAAAATATACGGAGGATAAGAAAAGTGGAAGATAAAACTAATTCTTCAAATAAACAAGAAATAAAAGATGTAAAAAATGATAATAATATAAATAAAAACTCTAAGAAAGAACCCCTAGAGACACCTAAGAAGAAAACTCAAAAAGCAAAAGAAAAGAAAAAATTAAAAATATATGAAAAAATTATAATCGTTCTAGCAATATTATTCGTATTAGGAAGTTCAATTGTTGTTTTCTTGCTATATGGACCATGGGGAGGATTTAGAGACTGGCTAATCACTACTGCTATGAGTACATTAAATCACCAATATTTAGCTACTTGGTTTTATAGTGATGCCACTATTCAAGAATGCCTAAATAGAAATAGAATAGTTGAAGTTAGTGGAACTACAGACGAAAATGCAATTGAAATCATAGATTACGAAGAACAAGAAGAAGAAATAATATATGCAAATGAATATGAACGCCAAATACTAGAAAAAGATAAAGATAATAATGACTATAAAATTATAAAAATTGATGGGAAAAATTATGATGGCTATATGGCTGTAATTTATGATCCCTCAAGAATAGAAGTAGCAACATCATCAGCACTAGGAAGTAGTGGACAATATCTAACAGATATATCAAAAAGAAATAATGCTCTTGTAGCAATAAATGCTGGTGGATTCGCTGATGAAAACTATCAAGGTTCAGGAGGAAGTGCTCTAGGAGTAACTATAAGTAAAGGTAAAACTTTATCTAGCAAAGGATATTCTGGAAGTAATGGTATTATTGGATTTAATAATGATAATAAATTAATCTTAGGAAAATATTCTGCATCTCAAGCACAAAATAATGGAATCAGAGACTGTGTTACTTTTGGTCCAACTCTAATTTTAAATGGACAAAGTTCTCAAATATATGGTAATGGAGGATGGGGAACAGCTCCAAGAACAGCAATAGGACAACGTGCAGATGGTATTGTACTATTTTTAGTATTAGATGGAAATAGAACTTTAGGTCAAGGAGCAACCATTAAAGATTTAATAGAAATTTTTGAAAGATATGGAGCAATTAATGCTTCTAATTTAGACGGTGGAACATCTACATCAATGACAGTAAAAGGTAAAACTATAAATGATCCAACAAATCTATCTGGTGCTCATAATACAAGACCAATACCAACAGCATTTATATTAAAATCAGATGATTCAGATGACGGTGACTATAGTGTTGTAAAAAATAAAGTAAATAAATAACTAACTAACTTAAAAACTATTTGCTAAAAAGCAAATAGTTTTTTTATATTCATCTAATGTTCATAAAATTATCACTTATTAAGCTTTTTATGAATATAAATAAGTAAATATTTTTAATAAAGAAGGAATGTTATGTTTAATAAAAATATTATAGGAAATACACCAATGATAAAAATAAATTACAAATATAAAGGCATATTTAATAAAATTTTTGTTAAATTGGAATATTACAATTTAACAGGAAGTATAAAAGATAGAGTAGCCTTTTATATGATTAATAATGCTAAAAAAAGAGGAGAACTAAAAGAAGGTATGCCTATAGTAGAAGCAACAAGTGGAAACACAGGTATATCTCTTGCCGCACTTGGAAGTTATTATAATCATCCAGTATATATATTTATGCCTGATTGGGCTAGCAAAGAAAGAATAGATTTAATGACTTCATTTGGAGCAAAAGTCTTTCTTATTTCTAAAGAAGAAGGTGGATTTATAAAATGTGTTAAGGAAGCACAAAAAACGGCAGAAAGAATACATGGTTTCTTAAGTAATCAATTTTCAAATAAAGATAATTTACTAGCACATTATGAAACAACAGGAAATGAAATTTTAGAGCAAATTCCAGAAAAAATAGGAGGTTTCGTATCTGGAGTAGGTACTGGTGGAACTTTAATGGGAATAGGAAAAAGACTAAAAGAAGAAAATAATTCTATGCTTATAACTGCAATAGAACCTGAAAAAATGCCAATACTATCTGGTGGAAGCATAATAGGAAATCATAAAATAGAAGGAATAGGAGACGATTTTATACCCGAATTAATAAATATAAACGACATTAATAAAATTATATTAATTAATGATGATGATGCAATAAACATGTCTAGAAAAATTTCAAAAGAACTTGGAATAGGAGTTGGAATATCGTCAGGAGCCAACTTAATAGGTAGTACATTATTAGCTAACAAAATTAAAGATTCTGTAGTTACTGTATTTGCTGATGATAATAAAAAATATCTATCTACAGAACTATCAAATGATATAAATACTAACCCTAATTTTATTTCTAATCAAATAAAATTATTAGATTATAGTATTATTGACTAGCAATTTCTTTAATAGTATAATTTCATCAATTAAATTATTAAAGGAATTATAAATAAAATGCAATCTTTATTTGAATTATATAAAATTGGAAACGGCCCTTCTAGTTCTCATACAATGGGACCTAAAAGAGCAACAGAAAAATTTAAAAATCAATATCCAGAAGCCGATAAATTTAAAATTATTTTATATGGCTCACTTGCTTTAACTGGCAAAGGACATTTAACAGATTATATTATAAAAGAAACATTAGCAAATTATGAAGTAGAAATTATATTTGATACAGAAACACCTTGTAATGTTCACCCAAACACTTTTGATATATTTGCCTATAAAAATAACACTTTATTAGATACTTGGAGAATATATTCAATAGGTGGTGGAACTTTTAAAATTGAAGGAAAAGAATATTCTGAATTTAAGGAAGTATATCCTCAGAAAAATTTTAATGAAATAAAAGAATATGTAAAAGATAATAATATAGATTTATTCGATTATGTTTGCTTATATGAAGGTAAAGAACAAATAACAGAGTATCTATACTCAGTTTGGAATGCAATGCAAAACGCCATAGAAACTGGATTATCTTCTTCTGGAATCATACCAGGAAAATTAAAATTAACTAAAAAAGCTAAACAAATTTACAACAATCAATTAGAATATGAAACAGCTGACATGAAAAAAACAAGATTACTAAGTAGTTACTCATATGCAACAACTGAAGAAAATGCAAGTGGTGGAGTAATAGTTACTGCACCAACTTGTGGTGCTTGTGGAGTCTTACCAGCTGTACTTTATTATATGAAAAATGAATATAACATTACAGATGAAAAAATTATTAAAGCATTAGCTGTTGCAGGAGTTATAGGTAATACAATTAAAACAAATGCTTCTATTAGTGGTGCTGAATGTGGTTGCCAAGCTGAAGTTGGTACAGCATGTTCAATGGCAGCAGGGGCATGTGCATATTTGCTTAAATTGGATATTGATAGAATTGAAAATTCTGCAGAAGTTGCAATGGAACATCACTTAGGATTAACTTGTGACCCTATTTATGGTTATGTCCAAATTCCTTGTATAGAAAGAAATGCAGTTGCAGCTATGCGAGCTTTAGATGCAGCATCACTTTCAATGATTTTAGACAAACATAAAAGAATTTCTTTTGATTTAATCGTTGAGACTATGTATGAAACAGGAAAGGACTTAGGACAACATTATAGAGAAACAAGTGAGGGAGGGCTTGCTAAAAAATACTGCAGAAACAAATATTATAATAGAGAAATGAGAGAAGTAGAATAATGAAAAAACGACTATCAAAAAAATTCAAATTATCTGTAAAAATGATAGTAATTTCATTAATAACTGTCACAATAATAATTACTTTTTTCAAAATGCAGTAGAGTAGAGCAGAAGATCAATTTTTAAGATAATAATTAGAATTTAAAATATTTTTTGAGAACAAAATTTTCAGTTTTGAAAAAATAAAAATCTAATTACGAATTTCAATTTTTTATAAAATTTTATATTTTTAAAAATTTATAAAAATTTTTTTCATAATTAGATTTTGTAAATTTATCAATTAGTCCTATCTCGAACACATTTTTAAAAAAGCGAACAAATGAGCGTAAAAATATCAAAAAACAAACAAGTTATAACAATATTATATAAAACTCTTAAATAAGCCGAAATATCGACGCACGAGAATCGTTTTTAAGACGTTTTTATAAAAAAGGAATATAGTTACATGTCTTCAAATATACTTAAATAGTGACTTTAAGGTATCTGAGCCTCTATCCTGGATAATCCACTCTGTTTTGCGCAAAACTTTTATAATAGTAACCCCCCTTGAAGAGATTTTCTTCATATAAAATTTATATTCGTTAATAATATTCGACAATGATCTTTAATTTCCTTAATTAAAATTGAAACAATAATATAGTTATTGAAATAATATCTAACATGTTAAGTTGAATGAAATAGTTCAGCTTATTTTTTATGCCTTCTAAAAAAACAGGAGGTAAAAAATGCAAGATACAAAAGTAATTGCAATAGCAAATCAAAAAGGCGGAGTTGGAAAAACTACAACAACGCTTTCTCTTCGGAGTTGCTCTAGCAAAAGAAGGAAAGAAAGTTTTGTTAGTTGATGCAGATCCTCAAGGAAACCTTACAACTTCTTTAGGCTATTATAGACAAGAGGAAATGCCTATTAGACTTACAGAAATTATGAATGCTGAAATGATGGAGGAAGAAATAAATATTAAAGATGGTATATTACACCATAAAGAAGGTATTGATTTGATTCCTTCTGATTTAAGTCTTTCTGGAGTAGAGCTTTCTTTAGGAAATACTATGAGCAGAGAATTTATATTAAAAAATTGCTTAAATAAGGTAAAAGATAATTATGACTATGTTCTAATAGACTGTATGCCTTCATTAGGTTTAATTCCTATAAACTGTTTGGCTTGCAGTAATGAAATAATAGTTCCAGTTCAAAGTCAATATCTTGCAGCGAAAGGAATGACTTATTTATTTGATACTGTTTCTAAAGTAAGAAGGACAATAAATCCTAGTTTAAAAATAAAAGGAATAGTATTAACTTTAGTTGATAGAAGAACTAATCTAGCAAAAGATGTTAGACAGGAACTTGATGAGAACTATGGTAAATCAATTAAAATATATGATACAGAAATACCTTTAGCAATTAAAACAGCTGAAGCAACAATTCAAGGAAAAAGTATTTTTGAATATGATAAAAACGGAACTGTTGCAAAGGCTTATGAGAATCTAGTAAAGGAGGTTTTGCAAGATGAAAGATCAAAAACAAAAAATGAACCTTGCTTCACTAGATAGCATATTTACAACACAAGAAGAAAGAGATAATGCTAATAAAGAAACTGTAATGAATATTCCTATTGAATCAATTAGCGATTTCCCAAATCATCCTTTTAAAGTAATTGATAATGAAGAAATGAATAATTTAATTGAAAGTGTTAGTCAAAAAGGAGTAATACTTCCAACAATAGTAAGACAAAAGGATGATGGAAGCTATGAGATGATTTCAGGACATAGAAGAAAACATGCAGCTTCAAAAGCAGGATTAAAAGAGATTCCTTGTATCATTAAAAATTTAACTGATGATGAAGCTACTATTTTAATGGTTGATTCTAATATTCAAAGAGAGGAATTACTTCCTTCAGAAAAAGCATTTGCTTATAAGATGAAATTAGAAGCAATGAAACATCAAGGAAAAAATATAACTTCTGACCCAGTGGAACAGAAGTTGACTTCAAGAGAAATGGTTGCAGAAGAAGTAGGAGAAAGCGCCTCAAATATAAGAAGGTTTATTCGTTTGACCTACTTAATACCTGAATTATTAAATTTAGTTGATGACAAAAGAATAGCTTTAAGACCTGCTGTTGAATTGTCTTACATAAGTGTAGATAATCAAGAGTTCTTGTACGACATTTTTAAATATGATGAAGCTACTCCAACATTAAGCCAAGCTCAATTATTGCGTAAACTTGATGAAAAAGGAGAATTAACTGAAGACAAACTTGAAGACATTATGCGAGAAGAGAAGCCTAATCAGAAAGAACAATTTAAAACTTCGTATGACAATATTAGACATTATTTTCCTAAAAACTATTCAAACGAGCAGATAAACGATAAAATCATGGAATTACTAGAGAAATATCAAAAAGAGTGGAAACAGAAAATGAGAGATTCACGATAATTTTTTATTTTCTTTCCCTTACAATCCCTATTATTACTAACTATATTACTAACTAAAGAGTAAATGTATAAATTATAATAATTATATATATTTACACATTTGATAAATCTTTAAAATCACGCTATCCTAAAAGTAATAGGAGGGATGTATTATGAAAAAGTATATATATTTCTTTACAATAATTTTTATTATAATAGCTTTAAGTTTGACAATAACCTTAAATGTAGTGAATGGAAATAATAAATCTAATATTTTTTTAGCAGAAAAAGAAGAACAAACGAAATTTGAGAATGATCAAGATGATATTACTGAAGAAGCTGAAAAAGTAGATGAAAAAGAAGAATCAAATAATGAAGAAGTTCAAAGCATTACAGAAGTAATTGATTCTGTTCAACCTCAAGTAATAGAAACAGCAAAAGAAGAAAAAGTTATAGAAACCAAACCAAAAACAAATAAAACAACTCAAGTAATTCAAGAAAATAAAGTACAAACAACAACTCAAGAGATTAAAGTAGAAAAAGAAACACCAAAAGTCCAACCTCAAGTAGTAGAAGAGAAACCAAAACAAGAAGAGCCAAAAAAAGTAGAAACTCCTAAATGCTCTGGTAACAGTCATGGAGTTGGAACTGGAAATTCAGGTAAATGGTTTAATTCTGAATCTGAAGCAATAAATTATTATAAATCAATAATAAAAAAATGGGGCGACAAATGGGAAAATTTCGAGATTGATGATGATACTTATAATAAAAACTGTCCTTACGGTTATGAAGACTGGAGTTGTCCTTATTGCGGTAAATGGACTATTAACTTTTATTATAATTAAAAATAAATATAGAACTTATCAAGAGCAAGTATTAAATTACTTGTTCTTTTTTTATGTTCAAATGGAGGTAAAAAATGAAAATAAATAAAATTAAAAAAATCATATCAGTAATAATGCTGATTTTAATGTTATTTAGTGTTGCTCAACCTGTATTTGCAGCTTCTGGATCTGGTAAATGGGTAGGAGGACAATTTGCTTCTTACATCAAAACAACTGATAATGCAAACAGTCAATATGGTGTACTATTAAGAAGACTAATAAATTACACAACTGGAGAGCAAAGAACTGTATTTTGTGCTGAACATGGCATAGATTTTGATACAGGAGTTGTATATAGTGGAGAGTATTATACTCCTACAAATTCAACATTAAGAAAAGCATGCAAAATCGCTTATTTAGGTTGGTATAAGCAACATGGAGATTATGTTATAAATGGCGGAACTTCAGATGAAAACAAGAAACAATATGTTTTGGTACAACAATTTATATGGGAAACATTAGGACAAAGTTCTGCAACATTTATCAATAGTAGTATTCAAAGTGAATACGAAAGTTTCAAAAGAAATATTGAAAATGAAATAAATCAAATACAAACAAGACCAAGCTTTAATAATACAACAATTACAATATCAGCAGGAGAATCTAAAACAATAACAGATACAAACGGAGTATTAGCAGAATATAATTCTATTGACGAAACTCAAGATGGAGTTAGATATCAACACTCAAAAGGAAGCAACAATATGACAATAACAGTTAATGAGAATGTTGAAAAAGAAAATATAAGAATTTCTGACAATACATTTCAATCATGGGGAATGATAAAAGAAGGAACTGAAGACAATGATACAACAGTATTTTTTGAATTCCCTTCAGGAACACAAGACCAATTATATGCTATGCATTATAATGATCCTGTTACTTTAAATTTATCTTTAAAAATTGAATTATTAGGTAATTTAGAGCTAAAAAAATTAGAATCAACTGGAAAATTAGTTGATGGAGCTATTTATAATGTTTCAAGCTCAAATGGTTATAATAAAGATGTTACTGTTACAAACGGAAAAATCACTTTAGAAAAATTAAGAAAAGGAACTTATGTTGTAAAAGAAATAAAAGCTCCAGAAGGATATTTATTAGATACAAAATCTTATAATGTTGAAGTAATTCCGAATCAAACAGTAAATCAAGATATAACAAATGAAGAACCTACTGGAACTATTACAATCATAAAGAAAGACAAAGAAACGGGTACTATACCTCAAGGAGATGCAAAATTAAAAGGTGCTGTCTATGAAGTATATGCAGCAGAAGATATATATAATAAGGCTAAAACAAAGAAATTCTATTCTAATGGAGATCTAGTTGCAACTCGTACTATGAATGAAAAAGGAGAAACTGAAGATGTAACAGGTCTTCCTTTAGGAAAATATAAAGTTAAAGAAAAAACAGCAGGAGAAGGATATTTTATAGATAATACAGAATATCCTGTAAGTTTAACTTATAAGGATCAAAATACAAAAGTAATTACTAATAAAACTACAAGTAATGAACAAGTTAAGAAAATGGGAGTTCATATTTTCAAAAGTGGAATCAACATTCAATCTGGATTAGTACAAGGGCTAGAAGGAGCTGAATTCTCAATAAAATTAAATTCAGCAGTAGAAAAAGCTTATTCTCAAGGGTATAGTTATGCTGAAGTTTGGGGTGGATTAGATGAAAACGGAAATAAAGTTAGCGTAGATGCTAATAGAGTTTCACAAGCTCAACTAATTGCTCCAACTTATGAAATTATTACAACGAATAGTGAAGGAAATGCTTATACTCAAAATAAACTTCCTTATGGAAAATATATAGTTAAAGAAACTAAAACACCAGTAGATTTTGAACCTGCGGTAGATTTTAGCTTTTCTATAACAAAAGATGAATCTGAAATTCAAGAAGTAGCTCAAAAAGTTAAACATTTAGTAGTAAATGATGAACAACTAGAAAGCTATATAAAACTTGTAAAGAAAGATTTAAAATCAAATAAAATAGTTACTTTAAATAGTGCAACTTTTGAAATTAAAGCTGCAAGCGATATTATAGATCGTGGAAATGGTAAAACACTATATAGAAAAGGAGATAAAATCGCTCAAAAATTAGGAAGTACAACATATTCTTCATTTACAACAAATGCGGATAATGAAGTAATTCCAGATTATAGTTATAATTCAGATAATGACGGAAAAGGTATTACTATAACACCTTTATCTCTTCCAGTTGGTAAATATGAAATAACTGAAATTAGAATTCCAACAGGATTTTTGCAATTAGAAGCTCCAGTAAAATTTGAGATCAAAAATGTAAAAGATTTTGATACAGATAAAGATGGAGATTTTATTAAAGAAGTTATAGTAAGAAATGAACAACCAACAGGAACTTTAAAAGTAAATAAAACAGTTGCTATAAGAGAAAATGTAGATACATCTCTTATAGATATTAGCGATTTAAGCGGTATTCAATTTAAACTAACAGCAAAAGAAGATATAATTGACATGGCTGATGGTTCTAAATTTTATACTAAAGGACAAGAAGTAGGAACTTATAATCTTACTAAAGAAGGAAAATTAACAATAGATAATCTTCCTATGGGAACTTATGAATTACAAGAAATTAAGACATTAGATGGATTAGTTTTAAATAATAAAAAATATGAAGTTAAATTTGTTAAAGTAGATGATATTACAAAAGTTTATACTGAAAACAGAGAAATTTCAAATGATACAACTATATTTGAATTCAGTAAAACAGATATTACTGGAGAAGCTGAATTAGAAGGTGCTAAATTAACAGTATTAGATGGAGATAAAGTAGTTGATACATGGACTTCATCAGATAAAACACATAAAATAGAAGGTTTAGTTGTAGGAAAAGAATATACTTTAAAAGAAGAAATTGCTCCTAATGCTTATGTTAAAGCAACAGATATTAAATTTAAAGTTGAAAATACTAAAGATGTTCAGAAAGTAACAATGATAGATAAAATCGTTGAGTTAACAAAAACAGATATAGGCGGAGAAAAAATTGAAGGAGCTAAAATACAGGTTTTAGATGGAGAAGAAATTGTTGATGAATGGACTTCTGGAAAAGAAGCTCATAAAATCAATGGATTAGAGGAAGGTAAAACTTATATACTTCATGAAGAAGTTGCTCCAGACGGATATGTAAAGGCTACTGATGTTGAATTTACTGTTACAACTGATAAAGAAACACAACATGAAAAATTAGTAAATAAAATAGTTAAAGTTTCTAAAACTGATCTAACAAATGGAGAAGAGTTAGAAGGTGCTGAACTAGAAATTACTGATGTAGAAGGTAATGTTATTGAGAATTGGACTTCAACTAAAGAGCCTCATATTGTAAATGGATTAGAAGAAGGCAAAACTTACACACTAACAGAAAAAACAGCTCCTTATGGATATGAGATGACCGAAAGTATTACTTTCACAGTTACAACTGATAAGGAAACACAAATAATTGAAATGAAAGATATGCCTATACTTAAAAATGTTAAAATTATAAAAGTAGATGCAGAATCTAAAGAAGTAATTAAAGATAAATTTACTTTTGCAATTTATGAAGATCAAGAATGTACTAAACTAATTAAAGAAGTTAAATCTGATAAAGAAGAAGGAACAGCAATATTTGAAGAATTAAGATTTGGAACATATTTTATAAAAGAAATAAAAGCTCCAAAAGGTTACGAACTATCTGATAGAATTGTTAAAGTTGAAATTAACGATAAAGGCGTGTTCATTGACGATGAACTAACTGAAGAATCAGACAATACAGTAACATTTAATTTTGAAAATAAGAAAATTGAAGTTCCTCAAACTGGAGATAACTCACATGTTAAATTAGCTTTAGGTATTTTATTATTAGCTACTTTAGGATTAGCATATTTAGGAATCAAAATATATAAATCTCATAAAGATAAAAATAAATAAGTAATAGCGACTTGAAATATAGTCGCTTTTCTATTTTATAGAAGGGAGTCTAAAATGCTAGATAAGGATTTAAAAATAAAAGCTAATTTATTTCAAAAGTTAAGAAATAACAATATTATAAATGCAAAACAGATTATCAATATTACTTATGAACAAGGTAAAAGACTTAAATTAACAAGAGAAGAAGATAAAATGCTTACGGAATTATGTTATTACTTAACAGAAAAAAGAAATAATGAATTAGAATTCATAATAAAAAAGAAGGAGGAAGAACTAGATGGAGAAAGACCTATACAATAGATTATTAGAATTTGAATTAGATAATGATATATTTGATACTTCTGAATATGATCGTACAGTTGAGCATGTTAAGGAAGAATTAAAAACTCCTGAAGATATTAAACAATATATAAATTATTATAATTTAGTATTAGTTGCAGAAGAAGGTTCAGATGACGAACTATGTCAAAAATTAGAAGATTTTATAGATGAATTGAGTAACTTGTTATCTGAAAAAGAAAAACAGCTTAAAAACAAAAATAAAGAAAAGCAAGAAAGATAATTTGCACATTTGATTTAATCCGCTTCTTTTATTATAGTATTTGGTGGAAGGAGTGGTAAGTATGAATAAGATTGATTATCCTATTCTTGATAAAATGTTCGATGAAAACTCAAAGAAGATTGAACAATATATTTACGAAAAGAACAAAAAACTTCGGCGCATTGTCGGAAAGATCATTAGTTAGCTTGTATGAACTATATCAAATATTAAAGAAGCACAAAACAAGCAAAGAATTCAATGATGACTTTGAGAATAAAGTACAAGCACTCATAAAAAATTATGCAGCAGAACAAGACTATGTATGTTGTCTTTTTTATAAATATGGAATCGTACATGGTTACGAGAATAGAGAAAAGTTAAAGCAGGAATTATAAAAGTTCCTGCTTTTTATAAAATAAAATTGAGGTTGATAGAAATATTAACCTCTTTTTTGTTAGAAAGGAGTTTGTATGAGCAATAAAAATACAGAAGAAATTCCTTATTTACAAATGCAAAAAATTTATGATTTAGACTATTTAGATTTAGTAAGAAAGGAAGAATTACAAAATATTATAAATCAATATAAAAGAATAAAAGAACAATTAGAATACGCATAGAAAGGAGATAATCTTGGATAAAAATATTAAAGTTATATATAACAAATTGGAAAATATAAAGCTGAATCAAGGCTATATCGACTTAAATAATTCTAGTATTCAAAATAAAAATGATCTAGTAGATGTTTGTAATATCTTCAGAGATCCTCGTTATGAAACATTTAGAATATTTTATATGAGAGATAATAAAATTGTTGGTCAAGAAGCTATGACAAGTAAAATTCCAGACGGAGTATTTATATTTAATGAAAAGACTGGAGATCCAATTAGAAGTTATGAAAAAATGACAAATAGAATGAAAAGATTAAATGCAGATGGCTATTATTTAGCACATAATCATCCTTCTGGAATAGCAAAAGCTTCTAAAGAAGATATGGAAGTTACGAAAAACTTTGCTGCAAATGTTGAAGGTTTTTTAGGTCATATAATTATTGGAAGTGGTAATAGATATTCAATTATCGAAGAAGATTCAGAAGGAAGAATACTTGTACCTAAAGAGCAAATTTTAGATAATTCAGTTTTAAATACTGTTGAAGAAAAACTAATAGATAATTCGTTTTATAATATGAAAATTTCAAGTCGTGATGAACTAATTGCTTTATTTATGAAAATGCAAAACAACAGAGAATATTCAACTGCAATACTTACAGACACACAAAATAATATAAGAATGGTAGTTGATATTCCTAATAAAATGTTAAATCAAAGTATAGAAAATCTAAACGGATTTTTTAAAAATTTAGGAAGAAATCTAGGAGCAAATAAAGTATTTATAGGCACACACGATCAGAAAACTTATTTTAAAATAATAGAACACCAAAGATACGGAACTTTCAAAGATATGGTATTTATTGATAATTATAATAGAATAATTACTCAAAAAATGAAAGATAGTCCTAATTTATTTGACAAAGAAAAACGAGAAAAATCAAGAAAAAATAGAGATGCTAGATAGCAGGAAAGGAACAATTTATGGAAGATAAATTACAAGAAAAATTAGAACAAGAACTTAAGGAATATAAGCAAGAAGTAAAAGAAATGGGCGTTGATGTTGCAATAGACAGAGCTTATGAATTAACTGTAAAACAAGAAATTATTGATGGTTTATTATACGATAATAATTTGTCGAAAAAAGAAATAAATGCAATATTATCTTGTAAAAAACCGCTTCAAAAAATATATGATGATTGGCTTACACAAGATGGAACTTTAAGAGAAAGTTTAAATTTTTCTATTGATAAGTCAGTAAATTCATTAACAAGCTCTTACATAAAAAGAGTAAAAGAAGCAAAGGAAAACGCCAGATAATTTTAAAGAAAGGAGCAAGGAAAATGAGCGAATATGTTACAAAAGAGATGCTTGAAGAAGCAAGAAAAATGGATTTATTAACATATTTAAAGAACTATGAACCTTACGAATTAGTAAAGGTTTCAGGAGATACTTATACAACAAAAAAACATGATAGCGTTAGAATAAATAACGGATTATGGCACAGATTTTCTACTAATACAGGAGGAAAAAGTGCAATAGATTATTTAATAAAAGTTGAAGGATATACACTACCTCAAGCAGTAAAAAGAGTCTTAAACAAAATTGATATAAGTCCACCTCGTTATATAAAACAAGAATCAAAATCAAAAGAAAAAAGAATTATACTTCCTAAAAAAGCAAGTACAAATGAACAAATAATTGATTACTTAATGAACAGAGGAATTGATGAAAGTATAATAAATTATTGCATAATTAACAATTTGATTTATCAAGAAGAATCAACAAATAATGTTGTTTTTCTAGGTTATGATGATAATAAAAATATTAAATATGCAGGCTTAAGATCAACAGATAACGAACGATTTATGAAAGATGCAAAAGGAAGTAGTAAAGAGTTTTCTTTTAGAATAGTAAACAATAAAATTAACACAATACACCTTTTTGAAAGTAGTATAGATTTATTATCTTATGCAACTTTATTAAAAGAAAAAGGCTATAATTGGAAAGAAAATAATATGATAGCTTTATCTGGAGTTTATCAAACACAAAAAGAAATATCTGAAAGTAAGCTACCTATAACAATAGAAAATTTCTTAAAAAAGAATTCAAATATCGAAGAAATTATTCTACATTTTGATAACGATAATGCAGGAAGGAATGCAACAAAAGCATTTCTTTTTTTGTTAGGAGAAAAGTATAAAGTACGAGATATTCCTGCTCCAGTTGGTAAAGATATTAACGATTATTTATGCTATACATTAGGATTAAAAAACAGGGAGGAAATTGAAAGTTATAAGCAATTTTATAAAGTTGAAAACGCAAGATAAAAACGCAATTTCTGTATTTGTTTTTTAGTTTTAAGCAAGCACTGAATTTGGTCGGTCGGAAATCGCCCTATCAAATTCTAAATTATGGGGACACCCCAAACCCCTAGAATCGATTTTAAGGAGGGAAAACTATGAAGAAGAAATATGTACCACATGGAAGAATAAGACAGCATAAAATCGAAGTACGCCTTAATGATGAGGAATATTTCAAGCTAGAAGATACAATTTCTTTAATGGGAACAAATAGATCTGAATATTTAAGAAAACTCATAGTAGGAACACGAATTAAAGAAAAACCGCCAGATGATTTTTACAAATATATGAAAGAATTTTCTTTAATGGGATCTAATCTTAATCAAATAGCAGAAAGAATAAATACTATAACTAAAATTGAAGATTGGGAATATGAAGATATAGATCCTAAAGAGTTTATTAAACAGTTAAAAAGATTAAGAATAAATCTATTGAATCTCAAAAAGAGATTGGAAGATGAATATTTATAGGAGGTATTAAGAAATGGCTGTTACGAAAATTTGGAAGATAACCAATAATTTAGGAAAAGTAATAAACTATTCTGAAAATGGTAAAAAAACAAAAAGAACTTCTTTAGATGACACATTAGATTATGCCATGAACAAAGATAAAACTGAAAAGCAATTTTTTGTTACTGGAATAAATTGTGATGCACGAATTGCTTCTGATGAAATGAATCTTGTAAAATTACAATATAACAAAACAGATGGAATACAAGGATTTCATGCATACCAATCTTTTGAAGAAACTAAAGAAGAAACAAATTTAACTCCTGAAATAGCTCATGAAATTGGAGTAAAACTTGCAAATCAATTATGGGGAGATAGATTTCAAGTTGTAGTAACAACACATCTTAACACAGGACACCTACATAATCACTTTGTAATCAATTCAGTTTCATTTAAAGATGGCAAAAGATTTTACGATAATAAAAGTAGTTATGGCTATATGCGACACGAATCTGATGAACTCTGCAAAGAATATGGATTAAAAACAAGAGAAGAAAAACCTACTAAAAAGGGAATAAACTATGACAACTTTTATAAAAATTATGAACGAATTTATAATACGGAAGCTTCAAGAGCAAAACGAGATTTAGACTTTGCAATTAGACAAGCTTTCTCTTACAAAGAGTTTATAAATATAATGAACAAGATGGATTACGAAGTAACAGAAAGATACGAAAAAATAAGTATAAGACACAAAAACTATAAAAGAAATATACGAATTGAAAGAAGATTCGGAGAAGATTATACAATAGAAAATATTAAAAAAAGAATCTTATCAGAACAAGATGTAAGAATACCTTTTATAGAAGAATATAATAAACCTTTTAAACATGATTTTACTTTATCAAAAAGAAAAATCAAAGTAAAAGGATTTATGGGTATATATTTTCATTACATGTATTTGTTAAGACTTAATAATAAAAATCCTTATATAAAACTAACCCCAGAAATGAAAGCAGATATTGCAAAAATGGATAAATATTCTGAAGAAGCTAAATTATTAGCAAATAATAAAATAGAAACTTCTTCAGATCTTGAATCTTATTATATGAAAAAGAATGAAGAACTGAAATTAGCTTTAGGAGAAAGAGAAGTTTTATGGGATAGAAGAGCTTCAAAGAAAAATGAAGATATAAGGCAAGAACTATGTAATCAAATTTCAGAAAAAACTGAAATTATAAATAGATTAAGAAAAGAGGTGTTGCTATGCGAAGATATTAAAACAAGAATACCAAAGATGAAGGATAATTTAAACGAACTAAAGAAAGAAGAAAAAGCTCGAGAAGAAGAGCAAGAATTAAAGAAAAATAAAAGAAAGGAGAAACGCTTATGAATACTGGAGGAGATGCTGCAAATGAAATGGTACAATATTATTTTGAAGCCATTAAATGCGCTGCTACTATAACAGGTAAAGGCGCAGAACACGCTTTAGGAATTCTTCTTAATGAAATGAAGAATCATAAACAAACTAAAGGAAAAGCTAGATTAAATTCAATGCTTAAATCTGGAAAACCTTTAAAAATTTTTACAATGCAAAAGAAAGATTTAGCTAAATTTACAAAAGAAGCTAAAAGTTATGGAGTTTTATATTGTGCATTAGTAAATCGCAAAAATAAAAATTTTGATGATATGGTTGATATATTAGTAAGACAAGAAGATGCAAGTAAAATAGATCGTATAGTTGAAAGATTTAAATTAACAACTTCAAATCCTGCTCAAATTGAAACTGAAATTCAAAAAGAAATAGCAGAAAAAGAAGAAAACAATATAGGAGTTCAAACAAAAAATAAAGAAGAGTTAGAGCAAGATATAAGCTTTAAGAAGCCTCTTCAAAAAGAGGAAATAGATACTTCAAATTTCAGTATGGCGAAAACGGAAACAAGTCGTCCGTCAGAGCCTTACTCAAAAATATCAAAGGAAGTAAACAACGAAAATCGTAAATCAGTTAGAAAAGAACTTCAAGATATAAAAGAAGAAATGAAAGACTTGAAATCAAAAGATAAAACAGTTACTAAAACTAAAAATAAATCAAAAAAAGATAAAGTAAAGTAGGAGGTAGCGATGAAAAGAGTTTTAATTGTAACAGAAGATCAATATCACTTGATTATAAATGCCCTTAACGATTTAAGAACAAAATGTATAGAAAAAAATATTGATACAACAGATATTAACGAATTATTACTATATATAATTGATAAGGGCAAAATGCAAAAGAGTAGCGTTGAACACACAAGATAAAAAGTATAATTATTTATTATACTTTATTGGAGTTATTCCAGTAATATGGTTAGCTTTACTAATTGCGCCAATAACTGAAGGCGGATTAGTTAGTATTTTTAATAATTTCGGAAATGTATTTAATAATCCATTTAATATTTTATGGTCAGAGAATAGCATAAAAACTATTCTTATTTTTTTACTCATTTATATTTTTGTAATAATATTCTACGAATCATCCAAAAGAAATTATAGAAGAAAAGAAGAACATGGATCAGCAAGATGGGGAGAAGCTAGAACTTTAAATAAAAAGTATAAACAATTTCCAGAAAACATGAATAAGACTTTGACTAAAAATGTCGAATTAGGTCTTAATGGTCGAAAACATAAAAGAAATGTAAATGTTTTAGTTGTTGGTGGATCTGGAGCAGGTAAAACTTTTTCATATTGCAAGCCAAATGTTATGCAAGCAAATTCGTCTTATGTTATTTTAGATCCTAAAGGCGAGATTTTGCGTGATACAGGCTATTTACTTAAGCTTAAGGGATATGAAGTTAAGGTTTTAGACTTAATAAATATGGATAAATCGCATTGTTATAATCCATTTGTATATTTAAAAAATGATAATGATGTTCAAAGGTTGGTAACAAATTTATTCAAGTCAACTACTCCAAAGGGTTCGCAAACAAACGATCCTTTCTGGGGTGCGACCTGTTGCAGTTTGAAAAGAACTGCTTAAAACTTTAATTTAATATGTTTTAAAACTAATATTTCGATTGGTGGAATGATAGGGTAACGCCTTGAAACGCCACTTTAATACTCCGAATAGCGAAAATATTGTTAAGAATATTTTGGTTATAAGCTCGGTGAAGTCGGCAGAGAATTGCCCTAATGATTAAGAAATTAATCAAGGAAAGTGTCCTAGAGGTAGGATATGCAATCTATATGTCGGAAGTCTATAAAATACTCATGGTTAGAATTTTTGTTAAGACGGGCAAAATGACGAAGTTTCCGAATGTACAAGCCTAGAACGGGAGTTAGTCGAAAGGCTATAATCATTTTAATATGATGTTTGTGAGGTGGAGTAAGGTTCCCAGAGATGAAACACCTTATATTATTACAGGTAATATCAAGCAAACAGGCTTATAGGAACGACCTAAAAGTATATATGTAAAGATAGAAATATTGGAACAGGGAAAGCTAACAATACTGAGGGCTTAACACCTATGAAGTAGTTGTAAGAAATAAATAACTTGCATTAATGTTAGTGAGAGTAGTGGCACAGTACCTATGAAACTCCGATAATAAGGAGTGGAGGGATAGCCACAAGTCAAAAATAATTAATTTATACAAAATTTACAAATTTTAGAAAGGAGTTCTAAAACATAAGGTTCTTGTAAGACTAATAGAGGCAATAAATCTTAGAAATAGGAGGAAAAGCCGACTTATGACAATTAAAAATCAAAAGTTCAAAAAGAAAAAGCATTTAAGAAACAATGAATATTACAATTTGCAAAATGAATTTGACAAACTATATGAACAAAGCAAAAACGGGAAAAAGTTTAAAAATTTACTAGAACTAATTGAAAGTGAAGAAAATATACAACTAGCTTACAGAAATATAAAGAAAAACAAAGGTAGCAAAACAGCAGGAACTAACAACAATACAATTATTGCTATTGGAAAGATAAAAACAAATAATCTTGTCCAATATGTTAGAAATAGACTTGCAGATTACAAACCTCAAACTGTAAGGAGAGTTGAAATACCAAAACCAAATGGAAAAACTAGACCTTTAGGAATACCAACAATAGAAGATAGACTTATACAACAATGTATTAAGCAAGTATTAGAGCCAATTTGCGAAGCAAAATTTCATAAAGATAATTATGGCTTTAGACCTAATAGAGGAACTAATCACGCAATAGCAATGGCAATGAGATTTGCAAATATAAATAAGTTGTATCACGTTGTTGATATAGATATACACGGATTTTTTGATAATGTTGACCATTCAAAATTGTTAAAACAAATATGGAGTATGGGAATACAAGACAAAAATCTTATATGTATTATATCAAAAATGTTAAAAGCAGAAATCAAAGGAGTAGGTATTCCAACAAAAGGAGTTCCACAAGGTCGGAATATTAAGTCCATTGTTGGCTAATATAGTTTTAAATGAGCTTGATTGGTGGGTATCAAATCAATGGTACACAAAGAAATTAAATGGCGACTATTGTAAAGATTGGAGAAGAATAGCGTTAAATAAGTCAAACTTAAAACAAGTTATGATAGTTAGATACGCAGATGATTTTAAGTTGTTTTGCAAAACTCACGAACAAGCAGTAAAAATGTATTATGCAACAAAACAATGGTTAAAAGAAAGATTAAAACTTGATGTTAGTGAAGAAAAGACAAAAATAGTAAATTTAAAAACTGAATACTCTGAATTTTTAGGCTTTAAATTAAAAGTTTATAAAAAGGGGACTCGTTGGGTTGTTAAATCCCATATTTGCGATAAATCAAAGAAGAAAATAAAAGCAAATATTAAATCAGCAATAAAAGAATTAGGAAAACATAAGGATAAGCTTAGTGCATTAAAATTAAATTCTGTAATACTGGGAATACATCAATATTATAGAATAGCAACAAATGTATATATAGATTTTGAAAAAATTGCCTATGGACTTACAAAGAGCCTTAAATGTAGAACAAAAACATTTGCAGGAAACAAAGGTGGAAAAAGCAAAGCATTCATAAAATTTTATGGAGGTTATAGTGGAAAAACAATATATATAAAGGGAGTAGCAATATTTCCTATACATTATGTTAGTACAAAACCACCATTATGCTTTTCACAAGATATGTGTAATTACACTCCACAAGGTAGAACTAAAATACACAACAATTTAAAGAAAATTGACAAGTATATTTTGGTATATATAATGCGAAATCCAATAACAAATGCAAGTGAAGAATTTAATGACAATAGAATTTCATTATATGTAGCACAAAATGGAAAATGTGCAATTTCAGGAAAACCTTTACAAATTGGAGATATGGAAGTGCATCATAAAATTATGAAACAAAAAGGAGGAACAGATAAATATCAAAATTTGATATTTATAACTAAAAACATTCATAAATTAGTACACATAACCGACAGCGATAAAATAAATGAATATTTGCAAAATGAAAACCTTAATGAAGAGCAAATGCAAAAACTTAATGAACTAAGAGAATTAGTTGGAAATTGTAAATTAGTATAATAATTATTTTTGATGGAACGCCGTATGAAATGAAAATTTCACGTACGGTGTGGAGCAGGGGAAAATCTGGAGATAATATCAAAGGATTACCTATTGCTATATACAGCAGCTAGTATGCTTTTATTAGCTCTTATTTTTTATTTAGTATATAAAGCTCCTCCTGAAGAACAAAATTTTAGTATGGTTATGGAAATGCTACGAGAAGGAGAAGTAAGTGGCGAAGATGATACTGAAGAAAGTCCGTTAGACACTTTATTTAATAGATTAGAGGATGAAGAGCCAAATCATATAGCATTAAAATATTACAGAAGTTATCATAGCGGATCTGCTAAAACTTTAAAATCAATACAAGTAACTCTTCAATCTCGTTTAGAGAAGTTTAATTTAGAGAGTCTTGCAGGAATAACTTGCACAGATGAAATGGAGCTTTCAACTTTAGGAGAGAAGAAAACTGCATTATTTGCAATTATTCCAGACAATGACACTTCATTTAATTTTTTAGTTAGCATTTTATATACTCAATTATTTCAACAATTATTTTATACCGCTGATTATAAATATGGCGGTAGTCTTCCGATTCATGTTCATTTTGTTATGGATGAATTCGCAAATGTTTCTCTACCAGATGATTTTGATAAGATTTTATCTGTTATGAGATCTAGAAATGTTTCTGTTTCAATTATTCTACAAAATCTAGCGCAGCTTAAAGCCTTATTTGAAAAGCAATGGGAATCAATAGTAGGAAACTGCGATACATTTTTATATTTAGGAGGCAACGAACAATCAACGCATAAATATTGTAGTGAGCTTCTAGGAAAAGAAACAATAGATATGGATACTTATAGCAGAAGTTACGGACAACATGGCAACTATACAACGAATATTCAAAATACAGGTAGAGAGCTTATGACTCCAGATGAAGTAAGGATGCTTGATAACAAGTATGCCTTACTTTTTATTCGTGGGGAAAGACCAGTTATGGATTTTAAATACAACATGTTACAACACCCTAATATTGAACTTACAGCTAATGGAAGAGCTAAACCTTATGAGCATGGAATAACAGAAAACGCTATTGCAAGCGTTTCATTTAATTATAGTGATATTGAAAATATTAAGAATTCTAAACAAGTACACGAGATGAAATCAGATTACGAATTGTTATCTGAAGAAGAAGTAGAAAAATTTGTAAAGGAGATAATTGAAGATGAAGAAAGAAAATATAAAAAATAAATTTAAGGTAAAAAATCTAGGTTGGAAAATAGCATTCATAGTATTCTATGTAGTATTACTATTTGTTTTACAAGCAAGTAATGTATTTGCAGCTGACGATCCTATCGCAGTTGTAAATAATTTGTCGAATTTTGTATTCGGTTTAATTAGAGCTGTTGGTATGATTATTCTAGGATTTGGAATAGTTCAAGTAGGTATGAGTTTAAAATCTCACGATCCAACACAAAGAGCTAATGGAATAATGACACTTGCAGGAGGAATCGTTATTACATTTGCTAAAGAAATATTATCACTAATAACAGGAGGGTAGAAGAGGGGCGAGCTAAAACTCGCCTTTAAAATATTATGGAAAAATTCAATATTATTTATGCTGATCCGCCTTGGAAATACAGAAGTAGAAATATACATAGTAAGTTTGGAGGCGGAGCTGCAGCTCATTATAATTTAATGACTATGGAAGAAATAAAGAATCTTCCTATAAATGAATTAGCTGCTGAAAATTGTGCTTTATTCCTATGGGTAACATTCCCTTTGTTAGATGAACAAATAAAGATGTTTAAAGAATGGGGCTTTAGTTATAAGACTTTAGGCTTTAGTTGGATCAAAACAAATAAGAATGATAAAAAACCTTGTTTTGGAGTTGGTTATTATACTAAATCTAATTGTGAAGTTTGTTTATTAGGAGTAAAAGGACAGATGAAGCCAGTTAGTAATAAAGTTTCGAGCGTTATTATTTCAGAGCGAAGAGAACACAGCAGAAAGCCAGACGAAATTAGAGATAAGATTGTTGAACTTTTTGGAGATATTCCACGAATTGAATTATTTGCAAGAAAAAAATTCGATGGTTGGAAAGCTTGGGGTAATGAAATAGATAGCGACATTGATATGGAAGCATATAGAAATGGAGGTGCTTAAGCTTGGATTGGATTCAAGGAAATTTGCAAAATTCACTTGACACTTGGAATAGTAAAATGCAAGAAATATGGAGTTTAGTTTCACAATCTCCGCAAGAATTTAAAGGTGGCGGAATATGGAACGCTATTGTAGGAATAAACGGAGCTATGCAAGCCATAGGACTTGCTTTGTTAGTTCTCTTCTTTGTAGTAGGAGTTATGAGAACAATGGGAAATTTTGCAGAAATAAAAAGACCAGAACAAGCATTAAAACTATTCATAAGATTTGTAATAGCTAAAGGTATTGTAACTTATGGAATGGAACTAATGCTTGCAATATTTAAAATAGTGCAAGGAGTTGTTTCTACTATTATGAGTTCCGCAGGTATAGGCGGAGCAAGTACAATGACTCTACCACAAGAAATAATTGATGCAATAGGCAAGGTAGGATTTTTCGACAAAATTCCACTTGGAGCAGTAACAATTATAGGAGGACTTTTCATAACAGTATTGTCATTCATAATGATATTAACTGTTTATGGAAGGTTTTTTAAATTATATTTATACACCGCAATAGCTCCTATACCACTTTCGAGCTTTGCAGGACAACCTACTGAACAAATAGGAAGAAGCTTTTTAAAAAGCTATATGGGAGTTTGTTTAGAAGGAGCAATTATAGTATTAGCTTGCGTTATATTCTCTTTATTTGCGACAAGTCAGCCTGCTGTAAATGCAGGAGATTCAGCTACAACGATGGTTTGGAAATACATAGGAGAAATTATATTCAATATGTTAGTTCTGGTAGGAACTATTAGAATGTCAGATCGAGTTGTAAAAGAAATGATGGGAATATAAGAAAGGAGTATTATATGAGTTCAGATTTTATTCATATAGAAGAAAACGGAATTAAATATTTAGTACACCCTAAAGGAAGCTTATTTGAAGGCATTAAGATGAGAGAAAATCCAGATGATGCATTTGAAAATGCTATAAAACGAGGAATGAAGAATCCAGACGACTGGATGTATATGTATTCAGACAAGAATAAGGATTATTTCAAAAATTATTATTCAAGAGCATATATGTCATATCCACAATTTGATTTAAAAGATAAGATAAAAAATTTTAAGAAAAATAGAGATGCTAGATAGCAGGAAAGGAGCAATTTATGGGAAATAGAGCGGTTATTACAACTGAAGATAAACAAATAGGAATCTATGTTCATTGGAATGGAGGAAGAGAAAGCGTAGAAACATTTCTAGCTTATTGTGATATGAAGAATTATCGACCACCAGAAACAGACTGTTATGGATGGGCTAGAATGTGTCAAGTAATAGGCAATTTCTTTGGAGGTTCTACTTCAATAGGAATAGACAGATACAATCAATTAGACAGAGATAACTATGACAACGGAGTCTATATAATCAATAAATGGAAAATTGTAGGAAGAGAATTTCAGCATTATAAAGATGAAGAAATTAAGTCTGCTGCTGATTTAGAAGATAATCTAAATTACTTAAATGAAAAACAGCCTAAAGAGGAACAATTATCAAAAGAAGAAATACATTCTTATTGTCTAAAATGGGCAATTTCAAGAGGATTAACAAAAGATATTGAGTTTGATACAAAAGCTGTATTAGAAATAACAAAAGAAATTTTGAGAGATCATCATGAGCATAGAATAAAGGAAGTTGATTGTATATTTGAAAACAAAAATGAAATTACAGATTCTTATGCAGTAGCAACTGATTATGATGAAGTAGTTTTAGTCAATCCTTTTACTAAAGAAATTACACCTTCAGCAGAATGGCAATTTAATGCAGATGAAGATATATTCGGCAAATTAGAAGAAAATAAATTAGCTTATGTAAGTATGAAAACACATCATGGCATTTGGAGCTATATAGAAGATGTAACACCAGACGAGATACAAAATAAAAAAGGTATGCAGCAATATTTAAAATACTGTAAAGAAAATAACATAACTAAAGATAAGATTGAAGAAGAAACTCATTTAGGAAATCTTTCAGATGTTATGAAATACTATAAACCTTTAGATAAGGAGGTAAGGTAGATGGAAGATAAAGATTATTTTTATTATTATGTTTTTTGTTTAGGTTATGACTTTATGAACGAATCATTTAAAAATAGTACCTCTCCAGAATGCGATGTAGTTTTTGATAAATGTAAAAAATTAATTGATAAGTTTATGAACTCTGAAGAATATCAAAACTATATGAAATCTGGATATGACTCATTAGAAGAATGGTTAAAAAACAATAAAGATAGAATTGCAGAAGTTCTTTCAGAAAAGAATAATACTAAACACAAAAACATAGAAAGGAGCGAAAGATAATGGAAGTAAAAATAAATAAAGATATTAGAGAATTTACTGAAAGTATATTTTTTGGACTGTCGATGCGACAGTTCATTTTTTCTATATCAGCGTGTGTAGTTGCGGTAATTTTATATTTCTTACTTAAGCCATTTTTTGGACTAGAAACTCTATCATGGGTTTGTATATTAGGCGCTGCTCCTTTTGCAGTATTAGGATTCGTTAAATATAACGGAATGACAGCTGAAAAATTTATAGGAGCATGGATTAAGAGTAATTTTATTATTCCTAAAAGATTAACATTTAAAGCTCAAAACATATACTACGAAATGTTTAAGCCAATTATAGATTTAAAACAAGGGCTAATAAAGCCTCAAAACAAAAAGAAAGAACGCAAAAACCTAAAGCCTAAAAAAGAAAAAAATAAAATTAAAAGGAGTGGTAAGTTAAATGAAGACACTAAATAAAATATTCAAATTAGATAAAGAAAAATTTGTTGTTCCTAGAAGTTCTCAAGATATAATTCCTATAAAAGCATTATGGGAAGATGGAATCTTTTTAATAGGAAATAACAAATATTCTAAATCATATAAATTTATAGATATAAATTATGCAGTTGCAAGTCGTGAAGATAAAGAATCAATGTTTTTAGATTATTCGGAACTTTTAAATAGTTTAGATTCTGGAGCTACTGCAAAAATTACAATTAACAATAGAAGGATCAATAAAATAGATTTTGAAAAGACTATATTACTAGATATGGAGAATGATGAGTTAGATAAGTACAGAAAAGAATATAATCAAATGCTTATAGATCAAGCTAAAAATGCAAATGAAATAATTCAAGAGAAAATAATAACTATTTCTGTATATAAAAGAAGTGTAGAAGAGGCTCGTAATTATTTTTCAAGAGCAGGAGCAGATCTAATGAATCACTTTAACAATTTAGGATCTAAATGTATTGAGCTAGATACAAAAGAAAGATTAAGAATGTTACATGACTTTTATAGAACTGGAGAAGAAACTTCTTTTAATTTTGAACTATCAAAAACCATGAGAAAAGGTCATAATTTCAAAGACTATATTTGTCCTGATACAGTAGAATTTGAAAATGATTATATAAAAATGGGAGATAGATATGCTAGAGTTCTATTCTTAAAGGAATATGCAAGCTATATAAAGGATTCTATGGTAACAGAATTAACTGAACTAAATAAGAATATGATGCTTTCAATAGATATTATTCCTATTCCTATGGACGAAGCAGTAAAAGAAGCGGAAAATAGAAGATTAGGAATAGAAACCAATATAACTAATTGGCAAAGAAAACAAAATGCAAACAATAATTTTAGTGCAATTATTCCTTATGACATGGAGCAAATGAGAAACGAGAGTAAAGAATTCTTGGATGATTTAACTACTCGTGATCAAAGAATGTTTCTTTCAGTATTAACTATGGTAATTACAGCTAATTCTAAAAAAGAGCTAGATAATGATACAGAAACAGTCATGCAAACAGCAAGGAAGAGTTTATGTCAGTTAGGTATATTGAAATTCCAACAATTAGACGGACTTAATACAGTTCTTCCAATAGGAGTAAGAAAAATAGATGCTTTAAGGACATTAACAACTGAAAGCCTTGCGGTATTTATGCCATTCAAAGTGCAAGAAATTAGGCACGAGAATGGTATTTTTTATGGTCAAAATGTTATAAGCAAGAATATGATTATTGCAGATAGAAAACAGCTTCTAAATGGAAACTCGTTCATTTTAGGAGTATCTGGAAGTGGTAAATCATTCACAGCAAAACATGAAATAACAGGAATTAAATTACGAGATCCTAAAGCGGATATAATAATCATAGATCCAGAAAGAGAGTATTCAAGACTTGTTAAAGCTTATGGAGGAGAAGTAATTAAAATTTCAGCTACTTCTAAAAATCATATTAACGCAATGGATATGAATGCAGATTATGGAGATGGAGCAAATCCTGTAATATTAAAATCTGAATTTATTTTATCATTATGCGAACAACTTATCGGAAGTTCTAATTTAGGAGCAAAACAAAAATCTATAATTGATAGATGTACTGCAAATGTATATAGAATCTATCAACAAGGAAACTATCAAGGAGTACCTCCAACATTACAAGACTTTAGAGAAGAGCTATTAAAACAAGATGAACCTGAAGCTAAAGAAATAGCTTTAGCAATAGAATTATTTACAAACGGAAGCTTAAATACTTTTGCTATAAATACTAATGTTGACACTTCTAATAGTTTAATTTGTTATGATATATTAGATCTAGGTAAACAATTACAACCAATAGGAATGCTTGTAGTATTAGACTCAATATTAAATAGAATAACTTCTAACAGAGCTAAAGGAAGAAATACATATATATTCATAGATGAGATATACTTATTATTCCAATATGAATATTCTGCTAACTTCTTATTTACTTTATGGAAGAGAGTTAGAAAATACGGAGCTTTCTGTACTGGTATAACTCAAAATGTAGAAGACTTATTACAAAGTCATACAGCAAGAACTATGCTAGCAAATAGTGAATTTATTATTATGCTAAATCAAGCAAGTACAGACAGATTAGAACTTGCAAAATTACTTAATATATCTGATACAGAGATTAGTTATATAACTAATGTAGGAGCAGGGGAAGGACTTTCTAAAATAGGAAGCGCTATTGTCCCATTTGAAAATAAATTTCCAAAGAATACTGAATTATATAAATTGATGACCACAAAACCTGGAGAAGAATTTGATGAAGGTTAGAAAATTTATTAGAGTATTCTTTTTTTTATTGCTAGTGGCTATTATAGTCGCTAGCAGTATTTATATATTAAGTAATTTAATGCAAGAAAAGAAACAACAAAATGATTTTGAAGAAATACAAGAAATAGTTGAAGATAATACTAAAGAAGAATCTAATTCAGAAGACAGTATTGATTTATATAATTTATATTTATTAAATAGTGATGTTGTAGGATGGATTAGAATAGAAGGAACTAATATAAATTATCCAGTTATGCAAAATAGTGAATACTATTTAAGACGAAATATTTATAAAGAATATTCAACTTATGGTACGCCTTTTTTAGCTGATTATTGCAACATTAACTTAAGTGATAATTTAATTATATATGGTCATCATATTAAAAGCGGAATGATGTTCGCAGATCTAGATAAATACAAAAGCTATGATTATTATTTGAATCATAAAACAATCAAGCTATATAAATTACAAGGAACTGAAACAATAGAAGAAGAATACAAAATTATATCTTGCTTTAAAACTACTGTAAACAAAGGAGGATTTAAATATTATAACTTTTTTAATGCAACTTCAGAAGCGGATTATAATTCTTTTTTAGAACAATGTCGAGAATTATCATTTTATAATACTGAAGATACAGCTAAATACAGAGATAAACTTATTACTCTTTCTACTTGTGAATATTCTTTAAATAATGGAAGAATGGTAGTTGTTGCAAAGAAAATATAGTTAATTATAAAATGCCTGCGTAGCTTGTAAAATTTAAGTTTTTTTGATATAATACGAGCATAAATAGGTTTATTATAGGAAGTGAAAATATGTCATTACCAATTTATTTAAAACCTCACGAAAAAGAAATTATAGAAGAATTGAAGTTACAGGGGGCAGATGAAAAAACGATACAGTCTATTGTATATGATTTTAAAGGTAAAAAAAGAGAACTTGAATTCCTAAAATTTCTTCAAGAAAACAGAGAAAATAAAATAACATATCAAGATCTAATTGCTAAAAAACTAGAACTTAAGGAAAAATATGATGAGTTTTGGGGATATATTTTAGTTCATGATAGTAATTATTTTCCTGACTGTTATGAAGTATATAATCCAGAAAAATATATACAAGAACAAAAAGATAGGAAGTGTTAGTCTAAATGTTTGACAAAATTATAGATATTATTAAAGCTTTTTTTGAAAAGTATTTTATACAAGCTTTAATAGCAATCGTTCCAACAATTTTGATATATTACTTTACACCAGATAATTTTAGTTTTCTCACTAAAATTGGAAAAGAATTATACTTAATATTCTTTTATGTATTAAATTTTTTAATTATATTGTTTTTAATATTTTTATTTAAAGCTATTAAAAATAAATTATATAGTGTAAAAAGAAAAAAACAATATAGCAAGGATAAGGAATATGAAAATATAAAGGATTTATGGAATTATATAGATTCACTTGAAGCTATGGATAAAAAAATAGTTGAACATTTTATTAAAAATAACAATAGTCCTATATATCTTTATGACAATTCATACATAAAAGTATTACATGAGCTTTGTAATAGTTCACAAATAATATCAGATGGAACACAAAAATTTTTTAATATTGTTGATGGTAAAGAAGAACATTACATTGATAAAGGCGTTCATATATATCAATTTAAGTTAAATGAAGATGCTTATAATCTTCTTAATTACTCTTTAAAAAAATATAAGAAAATCTCAAATTTTAGTTAATGAAAAAATAATATTGAAGTCGAGAAATCGGCTTCTTTTTTGTTGGAAAGGAGGAGTTATGGCAGATATAAAAACAAAAGCAAGAGGAACAGTTAAAGCTTTAGATAAAGCAAGAGTTGGAACAGAAAGATTAAAAGAAAATGTTATAAGCATTAAAGATAAATCTGAAAATGCTTACAAGGATGACTCTTATTCTGGAAATGAATATGCAACGAATAAAATACAAAATACTGAAAAACAAATTGCTAAAAGAGGAACTGAAGAATTTAATCGTCAAGGAATTAAAGCAGTAAAGGATACAAAAGAAAATTTCAGAAAAGCAAAAAATCAAGTTGAAGCATATAGAACACGAGCTAAAGAAAAAGCTGCTGCAAAAAAGGCTAAAGGAATGATAAAATCTAAAGATAATTTAAAAAGAGTTAAAGGAAGTATAAAAACTTCAAAAGAGAGTGTTAAGCTTACAGGAAAATCTATTAAAACAACTGAAAAGGTTGCAAAAAATTCAGCTAAAGTTGCTAAAGAAACGGCTAAAAATACAAGGCGAGCTGTTCAAATGGCAAAAAAAGCGGCTCAAGCAACTGCAAAAGCAACAAAAGCTGCAATTAAAGCAATGATACAAATTATTAAAGCAATGGTTAAAGCAACTTCTGCACTTATAAAACTACTTATTGCAGGAGGATGGGTTTCAGTTATTATTATATTAGTTGTATGTTTATTTGGAGGAATTTTAGCAATATTTAATTCTGGAGGAGATAAGGATACAAAAGAGTTATGGAATAGCGATATAGTTGCAGTAGCACAAACTCAAATAGGAGTAACTGGAGGAGATCCATATTGGAGTTGGTACGGATTTGAATCAAGAGTAGAATGGTGTGCTTGTTTTGTTTCGTGGTGTGCTGATCAAGTAGGTTATATAGAAGAAGGAAAAACTCCTAAATTCTCTGGATGCGTTAATGGAGTTGAATGGTACAAAGAAAAAGGGCTATGGTTTGATAATACTGAAGATTTTTTTCCAGTACCAGGAGATATTATTTTCTTTGATTGGAAAGATAAAGAAACAGGAGAACAAGATGGTCTTTCAGATCATGTTGGAATTGTAAAAGTATATGATTTAGAAAGTCATACGATACACACGATAGAAGGAAATTCAGGAGATGAATGCAAAGAGAGAACCTACGACAAGGACGATGTTCAAATATTAGGATTTGGATCTAATAGAATACAAGCTCTTCAAGACATGAATCCTAGAGCAGTCCAACAGCCAAAAGGAAATGACTACGAAAAAACTATGGAAGCTTGGAAAGGTCATCATTAAAATTTGACAAGATATGATAAAATATTTAATATATAAGTGGAGAAGAAGAAAAATGAAAGTGAAATTGTTTGAAGTTGTGAGTCTTAATAATGGAAATTTAGCTACAATTATAGGGATAAATAAAGATACATATAAAGCAGAACTTATTGACGAAAAAGGAAAATCTTTAGGAATTAAAGAAATAACTAATTCAGAAATAAAAGAAATTATATACAATAAATAAAATTAGTCTAACTTGAGCTATATGCTTGAGTTAGACTCTTTTTTTATTTGAGTTACAAATTATGACAATTTTCGACAAATAAATTGTTGTATAATCAGTTATAAAATTTTACTTGACTTTATCAATAAATTCTTTTATAGCTGCATTAACTAATCTAGTTACAGAAATACCAGATTTTTTTGAGACTTTAAAAAGCCAATCTATATTGTCTTCACGAAGCATTATACTTCTATAAGTAACTGATTCGTTTTCAGGTTTTCCGTAAAAAGTAGGATTACTTTTAGTCGAATAATCTTCAATAGCAACATTTATCAAATCGCTAACAGTAGCGTCAAATTTATTCTGTGTAAAATGGATAAGTTTTCTATAAAGAGAATCATCTATATTAACAGATTTTTTGGTAGTTCTATTGTTGATATTATATAACCTATCTATCGCACTCATAGTTAAACCTCCTTACACTCGTATTATGAGTAAATTATATAAGTATTATTCGACTTTTAATACTAGATACATTTGCTCGAATTATGAGTATAAATGGGTTGATGTCTGTAAACTTTTATGCTATAATAAATGAAGTTTTAAAAAAGGTGGTAATAATAAATGGAACAGAAAACGCTTTTAATTGCAAACACACATAAAGAACAAGCAGGATGGCTAAAAGAAGACTTAATAAAAAAGAATATAGCTATAAAAATTTTAGATGTAGAAACTAATAACAGTGAAGAAATGAAAGAAGCAATAAAAAAATATAAACCTTCTATTGTTCTAACAAATGAACTTAAACAGGATAAACCTGCTTCAGATATAATAAAAGAAATACAAGACGATGTAACAAAATTTCAGCCTATATTTATAATTCATTCTGGATATCCTACTTATGATATAGAAAGGACTTGCAGTCAAAAAGGGATACATGCATATTCTTATTTTATTTTAGATAAAGAAGTAGATTTAGCTGAAGAAATAGGAAATATTGCTAATGAAGAAGAAACAAAGCTAAAAAAGCATTTATATTATAGCTTTAGCGAAGCAAATGTTAATGTCGCAATAGATATAATGAATAAAAATGCAATGCAATATATATCTGATGAAAAGTATAAAGAGGTTAATAATGAACTTGCACAATTATTTAGTGATTTAAATAAAATACCAAAAAGATTTAGAGAAAAATTTAGAAGATATGCGGAACTTCAATTAGAGAATCACATGTTAGAATGTTCTTATATGTACCAGTATCTTAAAGACAAAATAAATAAATAGTAAAATAACCTTATTAGTCAGTATTGATTGATAAGGTTTTATTATTTCAGTTTGTCTGAAACGCTTATAAGAACAAGAATTCGTAGGACAAAAAGTATCGACAATTTTTTCATTTTTTGATATAATTTATCTGGTAAAAAAGTAAGTCGAAATGGAGTGAATTTAATGAGTTTGCAGCAAATAGATTTATACCTAGAGAATAAGCTAAAAGAGCATTCTAATTACATAATTTTTACTTTTTATGAATTAAGAGTAAAACTAGACTTAAAATCTGAAGAAACATTAAATTTTCTTCATTTAGTAGCTACAAAATTAGAAAATAACAACTATAAGATTTATAGAACAGGACAAGAATATATCTACGAAGGAAAAAAATACAAAGTAGAAGAAAATCAATTATTAGTTGCATTAAAGGAGAGAAGATAGATGGAAAACAACAAGTATTTTAAACAATTTGTAGATCGATTAGATGTGAATCAAAAGGCTTTAGATAGACTAAAAGAAAATGAAATAACAACTTTAGGAGAATTAAGCAGTTATAAAAAATCGCAATTAAAAGATATGGGATTAGTTCAAAATGATATAAATAAAATAGAAGTTGAATTAGAGTTATTAGGTTTAACGCTAAAAGGCTCTTTATAATAAATGGAGGGATTATAAATGGCAAAAAAAGAATCAAGTACAATGTTAGGATATGAAGATAAATTATGGCTTGCAGCCGATAAATTAAGAGGAAGTATGGATTCTTCAGAATATAAGCATGTTGCTTTAGGTCTAATATTCTTGAAATATGTTTCGGATGCGTTTGAGGTAAGACAACAACAAATTGCACAAGACGAATATGCAGATCCAGAAGATAAAGATGAATATCTTTCTGAAAATGTTTTCTGGATTCCGAAAGAAGCAAGATGGGAAGAAATAGTAAAATATACAAACAGCCCAGAAATAGGACAAGTAATAGATAGAGCTATGGATTTAATTGAAAAAGAAAATCCAAGATTAAAAAATGTATTAAATAAAAACTATTCAAGACCAGAAATAGATAAAACTAGATTAGGCGAACTTGTTACTTTATTTACTAATTTAGAGATTGGAACAGATAGAGCTAAAGAAGTAGATATGTTAGGAAGAGTATATGAATATTTCTTAAGTAAATTTGCTTCAGCTGAAGGAAAGAACGGAGGAGAATTTTATACACCTTCTTGCATAGTTAGAACTTTAGTTTCTATGATAGAACCATTTAAAGGAATTGTTTACGATCCTTGCTGCGGATCTGGAGGAATGTTCGTACAGTCATATAAATTTGTAAAAGAACATCAAGGAAATTCAAGAGAGGTTTCTGTATATGGTCAAGAATTAAATCCTACAACATGGAAGTTGGCTAAAATGAATCTTGCTATTAGACAAATAGAAGGAAATTTAGGAGATAGAAATGCTGATACATTCCATAATGATCTACATAAATCTTTAAAAGCTAACTTTATATTAGCAAATCCACCTTTTAATATTTCTGATTGGGGCGGAGATAAATTAAGAGATGATGTTAGATGGAAATATGGAATTCCTCCAGTAGGAAATGCAAATTATGCATGGCTTCAACACATGATACATCATTTAAATCCAGAAAACGGAGTCGCAGGAACAGTATTAGCTAACGGAGCATTAGCAAGCGATTCAAGCGGAGAAGGCGAAATAAGAAAGAATATGATAGAAGGTAGAGTAGTTGAATGTATAGTTGCTATGCCTAGTCAATTATTCTATGCTACTGGAATTCCTTGCTCTTTATGGATTATGAGAAGAAATAGAGATGAAAAAACACGAAACAAAATCTTATTTATAGATGCTAGAAATTTAGGTTCAATGATAGATCGTAAAGTTAGAGAGCTTACTGAAGAAGATATTTCAAAAATAGCTTCAACATATCATAACTGGAGAAACGATTCAAAATATGAAGATGAATTAGGTTTCTGTAAATCAGCAACTATCGAAGAAGTAAAAGAAAATGATTATGCATTAACTCCAGGTAGATATGTTGGAACTCCAGAAGATGAAGGCGATGGAATTCCTTTTGAAGAGAAAATGAAAACTCTTACAGCTGAATTATCAGAACAATTAAAAGAAGAAGAAGCTCTTAATAAAGAGTTAAAGAAAGTGTTAGGAGCGATAGGGTATGAAGTGTAAATTAAGTGAAATAGCGATAGTTACTATGGGGCAATCTCCTAAAGGAAGTTCATATAACGCAAATAAAGTCGGAAAACCTTTCTTACAAGGAAGAAAGACTTTCGGAAGAATATATCCTTATATTGATACATGGACAACTGAACCAAATAGAATGGCGCAAAAAGGAAGTATTCTTATGAGCGTTAGAGCGCCAGTAGGGGATGTTAATATAGCTAATAATGAAATTTGTATTGGTAGAGGATTATGTTCTATAAATGCAAAAAATGGCAACAATAATTATTTATATTACTTATTATTAAACAATAAAGCGAATATAGTAAATAAATCATCTGGCACAGTATTTGATTCAATAAACAAAGTTCAATTAGAAAATTTAGAAATAAATGCTCACAACGAAGAAGAACAAAGAAAAATTTCAAAAATTCTATCAAAAATAGATGAAAAAATTGAATTAAATACGCATACAAATAATAATTTGCTAGCAGCATAATTTATAAATAAACGCACATAAATAATAATTTGTATAAAACTTTTAGAAGTATATATAAAAACACATTCTTAAATAAAACTACTAATACTATTAAGTTTAGTGATTTTAATGAAATTGGAAATTTAGTAATGGGGCAATCTCCTAAAGGTTCAAGTTATAATGAAAAAAAAATTGGACTTCCCTTAATAAATGGCGCAGCTGATTATAAAGATGGAATGCTTAATCCAAATAAATATACTTCAGAACCAACTAGAGTTTGCAATGCTAAAGATTTAGTTTTTTGTATAAGAGCAACAATAGGTCAATTAACAATCGCAGATCAAGAATATTGTTTAGGTCGTGGAGTTGCATGTATTTCAAATATTAACGAATTATATTATGAATATGTTTTTAATATTATAGAAGAATCAATAGATAAATTAAAAGCAGTTGCAACAGGTAGTGTTATTTTAGGATTGAGTAAAGATGATATAAACAATTTAGAAGTATATAAGCCTACGCTTGAAGAAATTGAAAAATTTCATAAATTAGAACAGCCAATACTAAACAGAATCATAGAAATAAAAAAACAAAATAAAACTTTAGAACAAATCAGAGATACTTTACTACCAAAACTTATGAATGGAGAAATAGACCTAGGTAAAATTGAAATTTAGTCATACAAATTGTTATTTGTTATAGCGAAGTATAATATTGCTGAAAGGAGCAATATTATATGGAAAAAGAACAAGTAATTTTAACAATCACAAATGAAATGTCCAATAATTTGACTAATTATCAGCTAGAATTATTGAAAAATGTACTAATAATTCAGTTTAAAAATATTGAAATAACAGTATTAACTGATGAAATAAAGAAAAAAGAAGAACAAAACACTAACGAAAAATACATAAATTCCTTTTTATCAGCTAAAGAAGTCGAGGGTTGCTCTGTAAGAACTATAAAATATTATAGGGAAAACATTGAAAATCTTATAGCAAAGCTTGATAAACCTATAAAAATAGTTACAACTGAAGATATTAGAAAATATTTATCAGATTATAAAGAAACAAATAAATGTAGCAGCGTAACAATAGACAACTTAAGAAGAATATTTTCAAGCTTCTTCTCATGGCTAGAAGATGAAGATTATATTATAAAGAGCCCAGTTAGAAGAATTCATAGAGTTAAAACTGCAACTTTGGTAAAAGAAACTTTTTCCGATGAAAACATAGAAACTATGAGAGATGAATGCAAATTTATTCGTGATCTGGCAATGATTGAGTTATTATATTCAACTGGAATAAGAGTAGGAGAACTTGTAAACTTAAATATTGAAGATATAAACTTTGAAGATAGATCTTGTATAGTACAAGGAAAAGGAAATAAACAAAGAGAGGTATATTTTGATGCTAGAACAAAAATACACTTGAAACAATATCTAGAATCAAGAAAAGATAATAATAATGCCTTGTTTGTTTCAAAGAATAAACCTCATCAAAGACTTTCAATATCTGGAGTCGAGAGAATTGTTAGAAATTTAGGATTTGAGGCAAATATAAATAAAGTACATCCTCATAAATTTAGAAGAACATTAGCAACAATGGCAATAGATAAAGGAATGCCAATAGAACAAGTCCAAAAGTTATTAGGACATGTAAAAATAGAAACAACAATGCATTACGCAATGGTTAATCAAAATAATGTAAAAAATTCACATAGAAAATATATAGGATAGGTGGAATAAATGAATTTTGTTGAGTATAAATATAAAGATATTGGGAAAATACGAAGTGGTAAAAGATTAAAAAAAGGTTATATCGTTTCAGATAAAAAAAGCAATAATAGATATATTAGAGTCAGAGATATAAACAATGGTATTATTGATGTTAATAATGTTCAATATATTTCAGATGAAGCAGCAAGTTATATAACAAGATATAAAGTATCAAAGAACGATATTATTATTTCAGTAGTAGGAACGGTAGGCTCTGTTGCTTCAATACCTAATGAATTAGATGGAGCATTCTTAACTGAAAATTGTAATAATTTATTGGTTGATGAAAAAATATGTTTAAAAGAATACTTAAAATATTTTTTACTATCAAAAGATGGACAAGCAGAAATTATTTCACATATAGTTGGAACAACTCAACCCAAGCTTCCTATTTATGGAATCGAAGCTTTTAATATTAAAGTACCAGAAAAAGAATGTCAAAATAAAATTATAACAATTTTAAATACTATAAACAATAAAATTTTATTAAATACGCAGATAAATAATAATTTGCTAGCAGCATAATTTATAAATAAACGCACATAAATAATAATTTGTATGAAATAGGAAAAGCACTTTATCAAGAGTATTTTGAGAATGAAAAATGCACAAATAATTATGAAATAAAACAATTAAGTGAAGTTACAATTAACAATCGAAACAAGATAGATCAGACTAAAGAATATAAAGTTTTATCTGCTGTAAATACTGGTAATTTAGTGTTATCAGATGATTACTTTGATAAACAAGTTTATAGTAAAGATATAGGAAAATATTTAAATGTTGATAAAGATGACTTTGCTTATAATCCTGCAAGAATAAATATAGGTTCAATAGGATTAAATACTTTTGATTTTAACTGTTGTGTAAGTCCTGTATATGTTACATTCTCAGTAGATAAAGATTATATAAACTTCTTTGATTTCTATTTTAAATCTAAAAAATTTAATGCTGAAGTAACATTAAGAGCTTCTGGATCAGTTAGACAAGCTTTAAATTATAATGATTTTGGGCTGATAGAAATACCATATCCAACTAAAGAAATGATTGATAAATTCAATAGTTCATATAAAACAATAAAGGATAGAATCAATAAAAATAAAGCTAAAATAAGCAATTTAGAACGAATTAGAAATACTCTATTACCAAAACTTATGAATGGAGAAATAGACCTAGATAAAATTGAAATTTAGTCATACAAATTGTTATTTGTAAGCACAAAGGAATAAAACAAGATAGGGGGAATTAGAGATGTTCAGAGAAGATAATGTTGAACAAGCTATAATTGAACAATTAAAGGAATTAGGTTATGAATATCAGTATGCACCTGATATTGAAAGAGATTATAAAGAGGCTATTTTAAAAAATGTGTTTTATGAATCTTTATATAAAATAAATAAAGGAATAACTGAAGATATTGCAGACGAAGTATATAGAAAGATAAGAAACTTTCATGCAGTAGATCTTGTAGAAGCTAATTATGAATTCTACCACATGCTTTATGCAGGAGTCGAAGTTCCTATTGAAGGGGATAAAACTTTTGTAGCTAAACTAATTGATAGAGAAAATATTGAAAATAACCTATTCCAAGTTTTAAATCAATATACAGTTATTGAATATAAAGAAAAAAGACCTGATGTTGTTGTATTTATAAATGGAATCCCTCTAATTGTATTTGAGCTTAAAAATGCAATAAACGAAGATACAACTATTGAAAACGCATATAATCAAATAAAAAATTATCAAGAAGATATTAAGAGCTTATTTTATTACAATGCTTTTAGCGTAATAAGTGATGGAATAAACGCAAGAATAGGAACTATTACAGCAGACTTTAATAGGTTTATGACATGGAAATCTAAAGACGGAGAGAAGCCAGAAGATAATATAAATCAAATAGATGTATTATTAAATGGAGTTTTTAGAAAAGATAGACTAATCGATATTATTACAAACTTTATATTATTTCAAAATAAAGAAAAAGGTAGAATAAAGATACTTGCAGGATACCATCAATATTTTGCAGTAGATAAATCAATAAAAAGCACATTAAAGGCATTAGATGA